>Ga0134100_1000033_pt1 | contig 153715 bp, 132 predicted proteins | sample 11_taG_2_FD_94444 | JGI IMG/M metagenome (GOLD analysis project Ga0134100, IMG submission 94444) | Switchgrass degrading microbial communities from high solid loading bioreactors in New Hampshire, USA - 11_42_5_180_A3 metaG | ecosystem: Engineered > Bioreactor > Semi-continuous > Anaerobic >...
AATAACTTTATTAATGACAACAAGCTTTTGCATTTCTCTTTCCGTCATATTATACTGTTCCTTTCTCATACTGACATTATTGCAAAATAATTTCACTATGACAATATCACAGAATAATAACAAGCCGCTATTTTCCCTATTGACTTAGCATATTTATGTTGATATAATGGATAAAAACAGCAAAGGCATAGAAGGAGAAAAAGGGCATATGCGCTCTGTTCAGAGAGCCGGCGGTTGGTGTGAGCCGGTCGGAGGGTATGCCGCATAACTCGCTCCTGAGCCGCAGCCTGAATTTCAGTAGGGCGTGCCGGGTTTGCCCGTTACAGCATAAAGTCGTGTTTGCGACTTACTGAGGCTTTTGCTGTGAGGCAAAAGCGAAATTGGGTGGTATCGCGGAAGTTAGCCCCTTTCGTCCCATATATATGGGACGAAAGGGGCTTTTGAATAATATCCGAAAGGAGGACCTATGATGAAATATATAATAGGCGTATTGGTGCAAAACCATCCGGGCGTGTTGTCCAGGGTATCGGGGCTGTTCAGCCGCAGGGGCTTTAACATAGACAGCCTAGCGGTGTGGCCGACGCAGGACGAGAACGTTTCGCGCATAACCCTTGTAGTGAACGGTGACGAGTATATAGTTGACCAGGTCATGAAACAGCTTGGCAAGCTCATAGATGTCATCGAGGTCAAGGACATCACGGCCAATTCGGTGGCGCGCGAGTTGGTGCTCATAAAAGTGAACGCCGATGCCAAGACGCGCAGCGAGATAATGCAGATAGCCAATGTATTTCAAGCGAAAGTAGTAGATATAACCGTTGACTTTATCACTATAGAGGCTACAGGCAATACCAATAAAACCCTGGCCCTCGAGGAGATGCTCAAGCAGTACGGTATAAAAGAGATGGTGCGCACTGGCGTTGTAGCCATAGAGCGCGGCTCTAAATCATTGGGTCAGCAATAAATCAGCCATTTATAGCTTAATAGCTTATAAAAATAATAAATTTTTTGGGAGGATATGTACTTATTATGGCAAAATTGTATTACGAATCAGATGCAAATCTAGATGTCCTGAGCGGCAAGAAGGTGGCCGTTATAGGCTATGGCAGCCAAGGCCATGCCCATGCGCTAAACCTTAAGGAGAGCGGAGTAGATGTGGTAGTGGGCCTTTATAAAGGCAGCAAATCTTGGAAGATAGCTGAAGAAGCGGGCCTTACTGTGATGGATTCGGCTGAGGCGGCAAAAGCAGCCGATGTCATCATGATACTGATACCCGATGAGAAGCAGGCAAAGCTTTATAAGGACAGCATAGAGGCCAACTTAGCTCCCGGTAAGGTGCTGGCTTTTGCTCATGGCTTCAATATACATTTCGGCCAGATAGTGCCGCCGGATTTCGTAGACGTTATAATGATAGCGCCTAAAGGCCCTGGCCACATAGTGCGCAGCCAGTATCAGGAAGGCAAAGGTGTTCCTTGCCTGATAGCAGTGCAGCAGGATGTCAGCGGCCATGCAAAGGACATAGCGCTTGCATATGCCAAGGGTATAGGCGGAACGCGCGGCGGCGTATTGGAGACGACTTTCCAGGAAGAGACCGAAACCGATCTGTTCGGTGAGCAGGCAGTATTATGCGGCGGCTTGTCCGAGCTTATAAAATCAGGCTTCCAGACGCTAGTGGATGCGGGTTATCAGCCTGAAGTCGCGTATTTCGAATGCCTGCATGAGATGAAGCTCATAGTGGACCTCGTCAATCAAGGCGGGCTCAGCTATATGAGGTATTCTATAAGCGACACAGCCGAATATGGCGATTACGTAACCGGCAAGCGCATTATAAATGATCAGAGCAAGCAGGAAATGAAGAAGGTATTGAGCGAGATACAGGACGGCACATTCGCCAAGAATTGGATATTAGAGAATCAGGCTAACCGGCCGTTTTTCAACGCCACGCGCAAGAGAGAACGCAATTTGCTCATAGAAAAAGTAGGCAAGGAATTGCGCAAGATGATGAGTTGGATAAAGCCGGTATCATTTTAGTATTGGAGTCGATGCTTAATGGACGATACTGTAAGAATATTCGACACTACGCTTAGGGATGGCGAACAGTCGCCGGGCGTGAGTCTGAACACAGAAGAAAAACTGGAGATAGCGCGTCAGCTCGAGCGGCTGGGCGTGGATGTCATAGAGGCCGGCTTCCCTATCGCTTCAAAGGGCGACTTTGAGGCGGTGAGCGCCATAGCGCGTGAGGTGCGAAAGCCTTCGATATGCGGCCTGTGCCGCGCGGTCAAAGGTGATATAGACAGGGCATGGGAGGCGCTGAAAGGCGCCGCCCGCCCGCGCATCCACGTGTTTATAGCCACTTCGGATATTCACCTTAAATATAAGCTGAAGATGACGCGCGAAGAGGTGCTCAAAGCGGCTGTTGATTCGGTGGCCTATGCCAAGAGCCTGGGCGCAGAGGTTCAGTTCTCGGCCGAGGACGCTTCGCGCACCGACCCCGGGTACCTATATAAAGTGTTCGGCGCGGTAATAGAGGCCGGCGCTGATGTCATAAATGTGCCAGATACGGTAGGCTATTCAGTGCCTGACGAATTTGCTGCCCTAATAAAGGGGATAAAAGAAAACGTGCCGGGCATAGATAAGGTGCAGATAAGCGTTCATTGCCACAATGACCTTGGCATGGCAACGGCTAATTCATTGGCCGCGGTGCAAAACGGTATACAGCAGGTAGAAGGTACAATAAACGGCATAGGCGAGCGTGCGGGCAATGCGGCTCTAGAGGAGATAATAATGGCGCTTAACACGCGCCGCGATTATTTTAAGCGCACTGTGAATATAGATACAACCCAGATTTACCGCACCAGCATGCTGGTGGCCCATCTGACGGGCATGGACATACAGCCTAATAAGGCCATAGTGGGGGCTAATGCCTTCGCGCATGAGGCCGGCATACATCAGCACGGGGTATTGAGCGAGCGCAGCACCTATGAGATAATGACGCCAGAATCCATCGGCTTAAAGCAAAACAAGATGGTGTTGGGCAAGCTCTCAGGCCGCCACGCATTTGAAGAGCGCCTGAAAGAACTCGGCTATAATTTGACGCAAGATGAGATAAATGAGGCTTTCGAACGTTTCAAGGATTTAGCTGACAAAAAGAAAGTAGTGCTAGATAAGGACATAGAAGCGCTAGTTAGCGAGAAGGCCATAAAAATACCCGAAATCTATACATTAGATCAATTCCAAATCTCTAGTGGCAACAAAATAACGGCTACGGCCACTGTCCGTTTAAAACATGGCGATGAATATATTGAAGAGGCGGCGTGTGGCGATGGTCCTGTTGAAGCGGTGTTCAATGCCATAGAACGCTGTATAGGCCGTGAGGTGCCGCTGGATAATTACAGCATACGCGCTGTTACCGAAGGCAAAGACGCCTTAGGAGAGGTAACAGTCAGAGTGAGAAATGATGGCCAGGTATTTGTGGGCAAAGGCGTAAGCACTGATATAATCGAGGCCAGTGCCCGCGCATATATAGATGCTATAAACAAGATGCTGTACGAGAGCGCGGACTGAAGATGTGGAGGTGACCTAGTGCAAAAACTCTATGTTTATGATTCTACCCTCCGCGATGGCATGCAGGCGGAGGGCATATCTTTTTCGTTAGAAGATAAACTAAAAATAGCAGAGCAGCTCGATGAAATGGGCGTGGATTATATAGAGGCGGGCAATCCCGGCTCTAACCCTAAGGATCTTGATCTTTTTACGGCGCTACAGGAAAAAGAATTCAAAAATGCCCGCCTGGTGGCGTTTGGCAGCACACGCCGGGCCAACATAAGCGCTTATGAAGATAGAAACCTTGCTGCGATGCTGGCTGCTGGAACGCGCGCCGTTGCTATATTCGGCAAAGGCTGGGATTTTCATGTAACTGAGGTATTGCACGCTACGCTCGACGAGAACCTGCGCATGATATCCGATAGCGTCGCCTATATGAAACAGCATAATAAAGAGGTTATATACGATGCCGAGCATTTTTTCGACGGCTATAAGCGCAATCCGGATTACGCCATGAAGACGTTAGAAGCAGCGGTGTCAGCAGGTGCGGATAGCCTTGCTTTGTGTGATACCAACGGCGGGGCTTTTCCTTTGGAAATATACGAAATAACAAAGCGCGTGGCTGAAACATTTAAAGTGCCGGTGGGTATACATTGCCATAATGATGGCGGAATGGCTATAGCCAATACCATAATGGCTGTTCAGGCAGGCGCTGTGCAGGTGCAGGGCACGCTGAACGGCTATGGGGAGCGTTGCGGCAACGCAGACCTTTTCCCCATAATAGCGAATCTGCAGCTTAAGCTAGGTTATCAGTGCATACCGGAAGAAAAGATGGCAGAGCTGACGTCAATTTCGCGTTATATAAGCGAGATAGCTAATCTGCCGCCAGATCCAAAGGCGCCTTATGTGGGCGCTAGCGCTTTTACGCATAAGGCAGGTATGCACATAGACGCTGTGCTTAAATCGCCCGCTACATTCGAGCACATAGACCCGGCGCTTGTAGGTAATAGCAGACGGCTTTTGATGTCCGAGATGTCAGGGCGCAGCACGGTCTTAGCCAGAATGAAGCGTTTTATACCAACGCTTACTAAAGATTCGCCTGAAGTCCAGGCTGTAATAGATGAACTAAAACGGTTAGAATATGAGGGGTACCAATTCGAAGGGGCTGAAGCGTCATTTGACCTTTTGATAATGAAGCAGCTTGGCATGTATAGAAAGCTTTTCGATGTGAAAGATTTCAAGGTTATAGCCGACCAGCCCTGGCAGCCTAGCGAAAGAAGCGCTGCGGCCATGATAAAGGTATTAGTAGATGGCACTGAGGAGATGACGGCCGCTGAAGGCGATGGACCTGTAGATGCATTAGACCGGGCCTTGAGAAAGGCTTTAGAGGTGTTCTATCCGCAGCTTAAAAAGATGTATTTGACAGATTACAAGGTTAGAGTATTAGACAGCCGCGCCGCTACGGCAGCCAAAGTGCGCGTGCTTATAGAATCAAGCGACGGGCAGGATAGCTGGAGCACGGTAGGGGTATCTACAGATATAATAGCGGCGAGCTGGATAGCGATGATAGATGCGATAGAATATATGTTGCTCAAAGGAAAAGGAGATGATAAATAAGTGGGAATGACCATGACTCAAAAAATACTGGCCGATCATGCAGGCTTAAAAGAGGTAAAGCCCGGCCAGCTCATAAACGCTAAGGTCGACCTTGTTTTCGGCAATGACGTCACAGCGCCGGTTGCTGTAAAAGAGTTCGAGAAGATAGGCCTTGACCATGTTTTTGATAAGGATAAGGTTGCCATAATACCCGACCACTTTACGCCGAATAAAGATATAAAGTCAGCTGAACAAAACAAATTGATACGCGATTTCGCCAGGAAAATGGGCCTCACCAATTATTTTGAGGTAGGGCGCATGGGCATAGAGCACGCCCTCATACCCGAGAAAGGCCTTGTGGTAGCGGGCGACGTGGTTATAGGCGCCGATTCACACACGTGCACCTACGGCGCTTTAGGCGCGTTTTCCACAGGCGTGGGCAGCACCGATATGGCGGCTGCCATGGCTATGGGCGAGATATGGTTTAAAGTGCCCGAAGCGCAGAAATTTGTGCTCCGCGGCAGACCCGGCAAATGGGTGGGCGGCAAGGATATAATACTCCATATAATCGGCATGATAGGCGTAGACGGCGCGCTCTATCAATCGATGGAATTTACGGGCGACGGCCTGCAATACCTGTCCATGGACGACAGGTTCACGATGGCCAATATGGCTATAGAAGCCGGCGCTAAAAACGGCATATTTGAAGTGGATGACAAGACCATAGATTATATAAAAGAACACTCAACCAAACCCTATAAAGTGTATGAAGCTGATGATGACGCCGAATATGTTGCAGTGCATGAAATAGACTTAAGCGAGATTAAGCCGACGGTTGCCTTCCCGCATTTGCCTTCTAACGCGCGCACCATTGATCAGGTGGGCAATGTGCCGCTAGACCAGGTGGTTATCGGCTCATGCACCAACGGCCGCATAGAAGATTTGCGCATAGCGGCCTCGATACTGAAAGGGCATAAAGTGCATCCCAATGTAAGGCTTCTCATATTCCCCGCCACACAGGATATATACATGCAGGCGCTTAAAGAGGGCCTCATAGAGATATTCGTAGAAGCCGGCGGCGCTGTAAGCACGCCTACCTGCGGGCCATGCCTTGGCGGGCATATGGGGATACTGGCCAAAGGCGAGCGCGCCCTCGCTACGACCAACCGCAACTTCGTGGGCCGCATGGGTCATCCCGAAAGCGAAGTGTATTTAGCGAGCCCGGCTATAGCGGCGGCGTCAGCTATACTAGGAAGAATAGCTTCTCCAGAGGAGGTGGCTCAATGAGAGGGAAAGCGATAAAATACGGCGATAACGTTGATACAGACGTCATAATACCGGCTAGATACCTAAACACAAGCGATCCGGCCGAATTAGCAAGCCATTGTATGGAAGATTTAGATCCTAAGTTCAAGGAAAAAGTAAAACCTGGCGACATAATGGTAGCGGGCAGGAACTTCGGCTGTGGTTCTTCGCGCGAGCATGCCCCCATAGCCATAAAGGCGTCGGGCATATCGTGCGTTATAGCCGAATCCTTTGCGCGCATATTCTACAGAAATGCCATAAACATAGGCTTACCTATATTGGAATGCCCCGAGGCGGCGCGCGAGATAAACGATGGCGATGAGGTGGAAGTGGATGTGATGTCAGGAACCATAACCGATGTCACGACTGGTAAAACTTACAAAAGCCAGCCGTTCCCTGAATTCATGCAGCAGATAATGGAGGCCGACGGCCTGATAAATTATGTAAAGCAGCGCTTAGGCAAGTGATGATAAAAGCGGCCAGCAAATGGCCGCTTTTTAAAATTGAAGGTGTGATTTATGGATAGTAAAAATATACGCGAAATATACCTTGCGGGAGGATGCTTTTGGGGAGTGCAGGCCTATTTTGACCGCATTCCAGGAGTTGTTGAGACCGAAGTGGGCTATGCCAACGGTAATACCGAACAGACGACCTATCATGAACTCTATAAGACGGGCCATGCTGAGACTGTTCATATAAAGTATGACGCGGGCGAAACGACGCTTGAAAGGATTTTGGAGCATTATTTTAAAGTGATAGACCCAACGGTTTTGAACAGGCAGGGGTCAGATATTGGTACGCAATATCGTACGGGTATATATTATGTTGATCCGGCTGATAAAGCGATCATAGATGAGGTTATTGCTAAGGAGGCTAAAAAGTACGATAAGCCTATTGTGACCGAGGTGGGAGAGCTGAAGAATTTTATAAAGGCTGAGGAATACCATCAAGAATATCTGAAAAAGAATCCAGGCGGCTATTGCCATATAGACCTATCGCTGGCAAATAAAGACTAAAAAACGATTAGCGGCAGCATTTTGTTGCTGCTTTTCTAATTTTTCATAGAATTAAAAAACAGAGGTTATCAAATCATCGCAAAAGCCGATAATCCTTAGATATTGGCCTGTAACAGGGCTTACAGACTTAGAGCAAACCACCCGTTAAACGAGAAGTTATGATTTCTCTCTTAAGCAATATATGGAGATAAAAGATTAGATGATAAGCGCGCCTATGACGGCAATAAATGGCCTAATACCGGCGGCATGGGCGCTATAGTGAATATTTCATCATTTCCGTACCGGCGGTTCACAGTAATGATACTGCCGGTACGGAAATAGATACTGCGGATACAGCATTGGATACTGGTTACCCACAGTGATTGCATAAGGCACACCGCAGGCCAAGAAATCAGGACATTTAGATGTTGTGGGTGACAAGGAACTCTCGCATATTTGTGTCACCGGAATAAACACGGATTGTTCGGTGAACCACCCGGTCTAGAATCGAATCAGCTAGGATGCCGCCACCGAGTCTGGCATGCCAATCCTCATTTTTGTATTGGGTGCAGAATATTGTTGAGCCCTCATCATAGCGGCGCTCAATTAGTTCGAAGATAAAGTGGAGCTGTTCCTCAGAAAGTGTCTGGATCAGCCACTCGTCCAAGATCAGAAGCGTGTAGGCACTGTATTTTTTTAATAACTTGGAGACACCGTACTGCTCCTGCTTCGCTTCTTCCCATGCTAGCAAAAGATCTGGGAAGCGGATGTAGCAGGTTCGGATGCCATGTTTGCATGCTTCCTTCCCTAAGGCACAAGCCAGGAAACTCTTCCCCGATCCGGTAAAACCCTGGAATGTCACATTTCTGCAATTGGAGATGAACTGGCACGTGGCCAATTCCATCAGCTGCTCTCGATCAAGGTTGCGATCAACATAGTAGATGTCGTGTATATCGGCTGCGGGGATGCGGAAGTGGGCACCTTTCATCAGCCGTTTAACCTTGTTGGTGTACTTCTCCTGATAGATATAATCAACCAGCATCTTCATTCGGTCATCAAAGGGAAGAGAGGCATAACCCGGGTCATTAGATTGGATATCCAAGGCTGTAATCATTTCTTCCAAACTGAGTTCACGCAGTTTACGGCGGGTTTCTTCGTTAATCATGATTGAGTCCTCCATAGTATGCGGCACCGCGGATGTAGCCTTGCGTTTCCTTATCTTGTTCCCGCTGTTTCTCCTTCTCTTGACTCTGGAAGAGAATATCTTCTTCCGCAGATAAGATAGCCTGCAGATGGCGATAACGTGGTGAGTGAAATCTGGTCAGCGCTAAAGCACATGCGGCTTCCAATCGAGTGGCCGAGTATTTCTTGCTCAAGCGGAGAACAGCCATACAGGGGTTGTAACCCTGCTCCTTGATTTGAAGATCGGCAAAGATCCGATCAATGACTTCAGTCGTAGCACTGCCAATCGTCTTTGCCCACTTTCGGATACGTTCATCATCCCACTCCATTTGCTGAAATTGGTCAGGCATATCCTCGGAGCGCGTAGACCACTGGTTGGACAAATAGTCCGGAAATCTCCGGTGCGTGGCAATCCTCTCTCCGCTTAAGTAAATTTCCAGCAGCGTGTCCGTGATTTTCAGATCGACTTTCTTTCCGGCATATTGGTACGGACAGGAGTAGTGGTTTTTGTCCAATACCACATGGCAATCCGGATAGACAGAGCGGCCGTATTTCCAAGTTGCAATCTCGTAAGGGAGCGCCGGGAGGGGACGTAGATAGGCTGCCTCCTCTTCCCGGAACACTTGAATTCGGCTGCCCTCTCGTTTTTGAAATGGTGCGCAGTTATAATCTCCCAGTGCGTTTGCAACGGCAGTCCGCATGGAATCCATCGTTTGGAATGTTTCGTCCCGCAAACGAGCAATGACTGCGGTCGCAATTTTGCCAACCGTTCCTTCCACAGAGGCTTTCTGTTTGGGCTTGCGTACCTGAGCCGGCATGATGGCAGTCATGTAGTGGTTGGCTAAGGCTTCATATGCCTCGTTAAGGACAATCTCACCCTCTTTCGGGTGGTTTATTACGCCGGTCTTTAAATTATCACAAACGATCCTGGTGGTGGAGCCGCCCCAGAACTCAAACATATGGACATTGCAACGAAGCCAGCTCTCCTCTTTCATATCCAGGCAGAGTTCTATATAGGCGTACTGGCTATATGGAAGCACTGCTACAAACAGGTAGACGGGAATATCTTCTCCAGTCAGAGGACTTACAAGATGCATGGTGGCACCGGACCAGTCGACTTCGCTTACAGCACCTGGTTTGTGGGATAGACGATTCGTGAGGTTCTGAGAAATAGTGAACTCCGAATAACCATTGCAGAATCGGGTATATCCGTATGAGGTCAACCCATGGTGCTTACAGCGGTCACGGTATTCCTTCCACAGCAATTTTAGCGTGACTCCAGTCCTGGGCAATTCTTTGTGTACGGTTGCGTAATCCGGCTGTTCATAGATAGTCTCCTCTGGATGCTTGTCCGGAAAGAACATACGATAAGCTTCTTCGTTCGATTTGCCTTCTACATCTGCGAATGAGATTTGACGCTCCTGAGCTATGCGGAACACCTCGCTGACGGACGTCTTCGACATGTGGTTATCTCGTGCTATTTCACTTTGAGACAGGCCTGCTGCGCGGAGCTGCATGATGCGTTTAACCCGAATTTTTCTGGCCATATGACGGCCTCCTTCTGATAAAATTTCGAGCACCTTTGTGCCCGTTTTCATTTTATCAGATAGCGGTATCATTGTGTGAATAGCTGGTATCATTGGCCGAATTCTGCCCATTTTCATCATCGGTATCAATCCGTGAACTACCGGTATCCAATTGTGTATAGGTGGTACTCAGTATGTGAAATAATCACTATAGCTCCAAACCCTTATTATACTAAAACAGAGGATGGAGCGAGAAATAATATACCCGACCATAGCGGCGATGAGTGCAGAGGGCAGACCTATCAAGGGTGTGCTGTATTCCGGCCTGATGCTGACCACTTGTAATGGATATAATTTCATCGGGAATCTGAAGCCCGCCAATTTATTGGCGATGTGGTTCATGCGAATTATGGTATAATAAAGGTAATCATACATAATAGCGCTTAGGAATATTTCTTGAAAGGAGATCGTCTACGCTAATTGCTCGACGGAGTTAAATATGTTTTCGTTGAATTCAAGTGAAATGTTGTTAAGACTTATATTAGCATGTGTATGCGGTGGCATTATAGGGTGGGAAAGAGAAATTGTGCAAAAACCGGCTGGCTTTAGGACGCACGTTTTAGTTTGCGTGGGGTCGGCCGTAACCATGTTAATCTCCGTATTCATATACAACAACATGCGGGCTTCATCGTCTTCTGTGCCCGATCCCGCCAGGCTTGGAGCCCAGGTTATAAGCGGCATAGGCTTTTTGGGAGCGGGTACGATAATCAGAGAGGGTTCTAGCATTAAAGGGCTTACTACGGCCGCCAGCTTATGGACGGTGGCTTGTATCGGTTTGGCTATAGGCATTGGTTATTATAGCGTTGCCGCCGCTGCTACTGTAATCGTGGTTGTAGTGCTCGAAGTATTCAACCGTTTAGAAAATACGCGCGTTTTTACATCTAGGCAGATCGTACGCCTGGCTGTAAAAATTGAGGACAAACCTGGACAATTAGCTTTATTGACGAGCGCCTTAGGGGAAATGGGAGTGTCTATACATGATATAAAAATTGAACGCGATAACGACGATAGTGTTACAATACTATTGACATTGAAACCTAAAGGGAATATATCATACGACAATATTTTGGACAAGCTCTCAGGAATAAAGGATATAATTAAAATTGATCAATTATAGGCCGTGGCCGTTAATTGCTGATAAATAAAGGCTAAATAGTTGATATATGCGATGGCATAGATTAAAATATAAATAAAAACGAAAGGTCGCTGAGCTGTGGATATAAAAGATATACAGGCGTTGTTGCCGCATCGTTATCCTTTTTTGCTTATAGATCGTATACTTGAGGTGGAAACTGGCAAAAAGGCAGTGGGTATAAAAAACGTCACTGTAAATGAGCCTTTCTTTCAAGGCCATTTTCCGGGAAATCCCGTTATGCCAGGTGTCCTAATAGTGGAAGCTATGGCACAAGTAGGCGCAGTCGCTGTACTGAATATGGAAGAGAATAAGGGGAAGCTTGCCATGTTTGCCGGTATAGACAAGGCGCGTTTTAGAAAGCCCGTTATCCCAGGCGACCAATTGCGTATGGAAGTAGAGCTCATAAAGATTAAAGGCTCTATAGGCAAGGGCAAAGGGCTAGCTTTTGTGGGCGATGAATTGGTGGCAGAGGCTGAACTTATGTTTGTATTGACGGATATGGATTAAAGTATTTTACGAGGTGGAATGAGGATGCCTAAACATATTGATCAAAAGCAGATAGAGCGTCAGTGGTATATAATAAAGCTTTTAGCACAACATCTGGATGGTTACAGCCAGACCGAACTGACGGAGATGGTTAAGCGCGCCGGATATAATGCTACGCGTTCCACCATAATGAGCGACATAGACGATTTAACAAATGCCGGCTTTATATACGAAGATGGCAGTGATGCGAGGCCAGTATACAAGCTATTTAAAGACGGTATATTCAATATACATGATTTGGACTTGAGCATAGAAGAATTACTCGGCCTGTATTTTCTCAAAGAAGTGGTCAAGCCGTTTTCAACTAGTCCTGTTGGCGAGAATGCATACAGCGTAGTAAACCGTATTGTTGATTCTATGCCAGGGCACGATAAGAAATTTATGCAACAGGTTGCATCTTGCTTTAAAGTGGATTTGGAGGATTTATCATCGGATAAAACCATATCCAGACGTGTCATGGACTCTATAAGAGAGGCCGCCTATAACCACCGTACGGTCAGGATGAAATATTACTCTTTTACTTCAGATGAAGAGACTTTAAGAGAATTAGACCCTTATGTTTTGTTTTTCAAGGGGCGCTATTATTATGTTGCGGGGTATTGCCATAAATATAACGAAATAAGGGAGTTCCGGATAGATAGAATAAAACAGCTTGAAATATTAGACAAATACTTTGAAGTAGATCCCAACTTTTCCTATGAAGCTTATAACGACTGTGTATGGAATGTGCTCAAAGGGGACGAACATTACACAGTGGAGATAAGGTTTGCAAATAAAGGCGCTCGTCTTGTCCGCGAATATGAAAGCAAAAGAGCCGATAAAATTATAGAGCAGCCCGACGGTTCTTTGATATTTATAAAAACAGTATCTAATCTTGAAGAAATTGCCAGATGGATATTAAGCTATGGCAAAGACGCTAGAGTTATAAAACCAAAGGAGTTAGCTGATTCCATAAAGCAGCAAGCGCAGGCTGTTTGTGAGCATTACAAGTGAATAGTTGGATTTTGCAGGAAATTCGTTGTTGATAAGTCTTTTTATCGATGATATAATATTAGGCGAATCCTTGCCCGGGGATAAACTTCGGGCCATTAGTCCATGAGGAGGTGAAACAATGCGGGAATATGAAACCATGTTCGTTATTGATCCCACGTTGGATACCGAAGCCACACAGGCTGTGATTGAGAGGTTTAAAAATCTCATATCGGAGCAGGGCGGCGAGGTGCGCAATGTGGATGAATGGGGCAAACGCAAGCTGGCTTATGAAATAAAAGATTTCAATGAGGGCTATTATGTGCTTATGGAATTTGCTGCTGAGCCGACGCTGCCTGCTGAATTAGAGCGCGTTTATAAGATAACGGATGATATTATACGCTATTTGATAATATCCAAAGAAGACAAATAAAAGGCTGGTGTATAAATATGCTTAACAGAGTGATATTAGTAGGCCGTTTAACCAGAGATCCGGAAACGAGATACTTGCCCAGCGGCGTTAGCGTGACCAATTTTTCCATAGCAGTAGATAGAAATTTTACTAGCCAAGATGGTCAAAGAGGGGCTGACTTTATTCCAATAGTAACGTGGAGGAAGCTCGCTGAGCTGTGCGCCAATTATCTTTCTAAAGGCCGCTTAGTAGCGGTGTCTGGGCGTTTACAGACGCGCACTTATGATGGGCAAGATGGTCAGCGCCGGTATATTACAGAAGTGGTGGCCGATGAAGTGCAATTTTTAGACAGAGCCGGTACATCGCCTTCACAACAGCCGTCAATGCCAAGCGCATCAGCTGGCGCAGCGGGTGTTGAAGAGCCTGCTAGTCCTAGCAGCGTTGACAGTGGGGATTTAGATGGATTTTACGATTTAGGCAGCGAGGATGATCTGCCATTCTAGTATGAAAAGAGGTGCGATAAACAAGTGAGCGAAGAGAGAAGCAATAATAGGCCAAGAAGAGGAGGCCGCAGGATGCGCAAAAAGGTATGCGCTTTCTGCACTGACAAAGCTTATCAGATAGATTATAAGGATGTTAATCGTTTAAGAAAATATATTACCGAGCGCGGTAAAATAATTCCTAGACGGATAAGCGGCAACTGCGCCAAGCATCAGCGCGAGCTTACCATAGCTATAAAGCGCGCACGCGCTATAGCGCTTTTGCCTTTCACGACAGACTAAAAATAATCGGATAGTAAGTGCCCTTTGGAAGCAGAATCAATTCACTTCCAAAGGGCATTGCTTTTATACCTATTGTGATATTTTTAACAATGTGATAAAATATAGTGACTTTTAAGAGAGGAGTTGTGTAAATGAAAAATCTTTTTGACTTGACAGGTAAAGTAGCAGTAATAACCGGAGCTTCGAGCGGCCTAGGCGCCCAGTTTGCTAAGGCACTAGCGTCACAGGGAGCGGATGTGGCCGTTATAGCCAGAAGGTATGAAAAATTAGAAGCTTTATGCAAAGAGATCGAAGCTATGGGTAGGAAGGCCTTACCGATTAAATGTGATGTCACTATAGAAGCTGATGTTGCAAAAGCGGTTTCTGAAGTTATAAAAGAATATGGCAAGATAGACATACTTGTCAATAACGCGGGTGTTGCCGCGGGCGATGGTATAGAGAACCTTAGCGAAGAGGATTGGGATAAGGTCTTAGATACCAATTTAAAGGGCGTGTTCCTTTTCTCTAAGCATGTTGTGCCTTACATGGAGAAAAACAATTATGGCAAGATTATAAATACAGCTTCTATGTGGGGAGTTGTCGGTAACGTAGCTATGCCGGCAACGGCCTATCATGCCTCAAAAGGCGGCGTTATCAATCTTACCAAAGCGCTGGCGGGAGAACTCGCTCAGTACAACATAACAGTAAACGCAATAGGGCCCGGCTTCTTTGAGTCTGAAATGACGAAGGATATAGTTTATAATGATAATTTTAAAGCATATCTTAACTCCAGGTGCCCGATGAGAAGGCTAGGCCAAGCGGGAGAATTAGATGGCATCGTGGTCTACTTAGCATCAGACGCTTCTAGTTATACAACCGGTCAGACTATATGCGTAGACGGTGGATGGACAGCGGTATAAAGCATTAAGTCTTAAGAGGCAGGCCATATACGGCCTGCCCCTTTTGATAATATGGGTTTATGCCATGAGGCCCTACATGCGGAGAAGCCAAGAGAGGCCAGGCAAATTCAAGGCCAGATGGAGTGCGCGGCTTTCTCAAGACAAGGCGTGTTCTGATGGCAGAGGTGATAAAGAGGGCCACAGACAGCTTAAGCCGGGTGCGGTTATGATTCTGCCAAAAGTCCGCTTTACATTTTCTTTTCTAAACTGTTAGTTATAAAGATTAAAATAATAGGCTGTATGAAGAGCAGCACTCCAATTACGATCGCTGGGATGATATAGTCTAAAGCAATAAATAAAACTGTTACTATCCACAATAGTGCCAGCATAATCATATTTGCGATATTTCCGGCCTTTTCCTTAATGAGAATATTTCGTTCATCTAAAACATTGGCTTTATACTCTTTATCTTTTTGAAGCATTTTTAAATGCAAAAGTTGAACGTACGAAGTTGCAAAAATTGCACTAAAGGCGATTCCTAAGGCCAAATCAATTTCAAAGGGTAAATCCGTAAAAATCATTATTATAACTAATATCAGGGAAACCATATAACCGATATAATAAAGTGGTTTTTTATTTTTCATTTTCATTTTCCTCCTCATAAACAAATACTTCTTCAATGCTCATATTAAAATACCGCGCGATTTTAAATGCCAATAAAATAGATGGATTATACCGCCCATTTTCTAAAGAGCTTATTGTTTGCCGGGAAACCTCAAGAGCGGAAGCCAAATCTTCTTGTTTAATGCCCCTTTGTTTGCGTAATTCTTCTATACGATTTTTCACGACATCATCCTTCCTTATGTAAAGTATACTTTCCTTTTCTTGCACTTAGTATAATCTAAAAAAGAAACAATGTCAAGCAAACTTTCCATAAAATTTATTCTGCTATTTTCCAGTTATCATTTGCTTAGCAAAAAAGCCTAGCTAGTTGTGATGGGAGAAAGTCAGAAATTGAATAAAAAATATCTAAAGTGGGAACGTTTTTGGATTATTATGATATAATATTTCCAAATGGACACAAAAGGAGAAGTATCTCATGGAGTATAGTGCGGGCATGACTTCGTGCCTGTTTTGGTTCAATGAAACGCGCAAGACTGCCGAGCTTTTGATGGCAGGCAAAAGCAGAGATGAAATTAAAGAACTTGCTTTAAAGGAAAATATCTACCAAGCGAGGTCGGAGGACAGAAAGCGGCGCATATTCGGCGTGGCTATGAAACGGCTCGACAGCCTGCCGCGCGATGTCATAGCCGCTATAGCCGGGTGGGATGCTGACGCGGCCAAGCTTTTAGTGCTCATAAGCATAATGAAAACCGATCTTATGTTTTTTGAATTTATGTATGAAGTGTTCAGGCAAGCTGTGATGTTAGGCGAAAAGGAACTGAGCAGCAGGGCAATCGATGCTTTTTTTGATGAAAAAAGAGCGCAGAGCCAGGAGGTGGCGGGCTGGTCGCAAGCGGCCATAGAGAAGCTTAAACAAACCTACGCGAAGATATTGGCGGAAGCCGGCCTATTGAACATCTCAAAAAACAAGAAGGAGATAATCGCGCCGCCTATCGATCACAGGCTGCGCGAGCTGGCGGATAAAAATGGCTTAAAACCGTATCTGGACGTAATTACAGGGGAGATTTGAACATGGATGACATAGCCGAGAGGCTTTCTAAGATAGAAGAAAGAATAACCGATGAAAGTTTCCTTAAAAACAAAGGCCTTGGCAACGAGGTGGGCTATTATATATTCGATTACCCACCGGAGCATGAGCTGGATGTGCGTGAGTATGTCGCTTATCTTAAGGATAAGATAAACAGGTCTAATATGGGCATAAAAATAGTGGAATTCGACCTTTACGACATTGTAATAGATATGCTCAAAGAGCGCAATTATTTGGAGAAATGCTTTGAATTTGAAAAAACAAAGGGCATCGATTATGCTTTCGAGGCCATAATGAAGATGCTCAGGCTGACTAGCCCCTCGAACCTGCTCGTGAATCATATTGTGGCCAATACGCCTCCTCGATCGGTTGTGTTTATAACAGGCGTTGGCAAATGCTATCCGTTTGTACGATCTCATAATGTCCTCAATAACCTTCACCAGGTATTGGACAGCGTGCCTGTTGTGATGTTTTTCCCAGGCAAATATTCGGGGCAAGAGCTGCGGCTGTTCGGCACCATAAAAGATGATAACTATTACAGAGCTTTTAAACTGGTATGAATAATATGCTGCTATCATGGAGGGATTTCAATGCGCATTGCTGATATGTTCGTAAAGCCCATCGACAGGGATATAAAGGGCGTCATAAAAGTAGGCCAGAGCGATGAACAAAACGTTTACCAGGAACTCGACGAATATGTGGTTACTAAAGAGCTGGCCAAACATTTCAGGGATTTCTTTGAGAGTTATAACAAAAGTATAGGCGGCTATACTGATAAAATGGGCGTATGGATTTCCGGCTTTTTTGGAAGCGGTAAATCGCATTTCCTCAAAATACTCTCTTATTTGCTGGAAAATAGGGAAGTAAAGGGCAAAAAAGCCATTGACTTTTTTATGGATGACCACAAACTCGATGACCCCATGATCATAGCCAATATACAACGCGCTGCCAGCGTGCCCACCGACGTTATTTTATTTAACATAGATTCTAAGAGCGAGGCCGATGCCAAGTCAAACAAGGATGCCGTATTAGACGTTTTCGTCAAGGTATTCAACGAAAAGCTCGGCTTTTGTGCCTCTTTGCCCTTTTTAGCAGAGCTAGAGCGCAAGCTCGTCGAAGAGGGATTGTACGGTAGCTTTAAGCAAAAATTTGCCGAGATAGAAGGGCGTGAGTGGGATGATGCTCGCGATGACTTCTATTTTATACAAGATGAAGTGGTGGAAGCACTGTCCTCAATAAACTTTATGAGCAAAGAGGCTGCCAGAAATTGGTGCGAGAAGGCCGAAGGCTCGTATACCATGACGCCTGAGAAATTCGCCGATTTAGTGCGCGAGTATTGCGAAAGCATGGGAAATGACCAACACGTTGTATTCCTCGCTGACGAGATGGGCCAGTATATTGCCGACGACACCCGCATGATGCTCAATTTGCAGACCATTGTCGAAGATCTGGGGACGGCCTGCGGCGGCAAGGCGTGGGTTGTGGTGACCAGCCAGCAGGACATAGATGCTTTGACTAACGTAAGAGGCAATGACTTTTCCAAAATTCAGGGCAGGTTTGATACCAGGCTGGCGCTTTCTAGCTCTAACGTGGACGAGGTCATACGAAAGAGAATATTGGCCAAGAACCAAACAGCATTAGATACCTTAAGGCTGTTATATGACCAAAAAGAGGCTGTCATAAAGAACCTTTTGACATTTACTGACGAGATAGAGAAGAAGCTTTTCAGCGGCAGGGATGAATTCGCAGAGGTCTACCCATTCATTCCTTATCAATTCAACCTGCTAGGCAATGTGCTAACGGCCATAAGGACGCACGGCGCTTCGGGCAAGCACTTAGCCGAAGGCGAGCGCTCTATGCTGGCGCTGTTTAAGGAGTCAGCCATGCGCTTTATGGATGAACAAGAGGGTGTGCTCATTCCGTTTAATGTATTTTATGATGCGCTGGACAATTTTATAGATCACACGCACAGGATTGTCATAAAACAGGCCGAGGATAACAGCCGGCTTGAGCCGTTTGATGTAGAGCTACTCAAGGTGCTGTTTATGATAAAATACGTAAAAGAGATAAAAGCCAATGTTGAGAATCTGACGACCCTCATGGTATCGCACATTGACGAGGATCGCATAACGCTCAAAAAACAGGTGGAAGGATCGCTGGCCCGTCTGGTATCGCAGACGCTGGTGCAGAAAAACGGCGATACCTATATGTTTTTGACAAATGAAGAGCAGGAGATAAACAGGGCCATACAGAATGAGGTGGTGGACCCAAGCGAGATAATAAAAGAGGTTTGGAGCATAGTATTCGGGGATATAATAAAGGATGCTAAATATCGCTACAGCGCGCGCTACAACTTTCCTTACAATCAAATGGTGGATGGAGTGCCCTTTAAAACTGACCCTTCGGCCGAGATAAGCGTTAACATCATAACGCCTTATAACGAGATAAGCGACAACGATGCGGCGCTCAGGATGCTGTCTGTGCGCGAAAACTATGTTATCGTGGCTTTGCCGCCCGATGCCTCATTTTTGGATGAGATAAGCGATATGCTCAAGATTGGAAAATTTCTCACGCACCAAGGAAACTCCCTTAGCAAATCCTTTGAAAGCATAAAGAGAGCCAAAAGCGATGAACGCTTGGAGAAAAGACAGCGCGTCCGCATATTTATTGAAGAAGCGGTCAAAAATGCCGATATCTATGTTAAAGGCGATAAGATAAACACAGCGTCAAAAGACGCAGCAAGCCGCATTAACGAGGCGCTGGGTAAGCTCGTGAATACCGTCTATAACAAGCTCAGCTATATGGAAACCGAGCCTGACGACTCAGACATAAGGAGCATACTGAAATTGCCTGACGGGCAGGTAATGATGAACATTAACAGCGGCAGCCTGCGCAACAGACTGGCGCTCGATGACGTGCTGAGAGCCGTTGAGCTAAATTCCGTGCATCATATGAAAACGCCAATGAAATCTATAATGGATACATTTTCCAAAGCGCCTTACGGCTTTGTGGATAAGGATATACAATACTTGGTGGCTGTTTTATTCAGACAGGGCAAAATAGCGCTAATATTAAACGGTAAGAATATATCGCTTCTGGACACGGATACCGACGAGATTTTAAGGTATATAACCAGACGCGAATATATGGATAAACTTCTCATAGAAAAGCGTGTTAGGGCCAGTGCTGCGCAGATAAAATCGGTTAAAGAAGTCATGAAAGAGCTGTTTTCAATGCCGATTGTCAGCGATGAAGACGATGCCCTTATAAAAGCCTTTAAAGAAAGAGCCAAAAGCAAGATAGCCGAGATAGATAAGTACCTTGTGGAATACAGGGTGAACGGTCATTTGCCGGGCAAAAGTGTGTTGGAAAATGCCAAGAGGCTTTTGGGAACTATCATAGATATAAATAATCCTGCGGAATTCTTTAATTACGTAGATGAATATAAGGATGATTTGCTGGATATCGCTGAGAGTATAGCGCCGATTTTCTCATTCTTCAATGGTGAGCAGAGAAAGATATTCGATAAGGCCTTAAACCACATGAATATTTATGATAAAAGCAAGAACTATGTGACAGACAGGGCTATCATGGACATCGCGGAAGAGATAAGGCGCATAGTGGCTATGCCTGAGCCGTATAGTCAGATATTTAGGCTGCCGGATTTGATAAAAAGATTTGATGAATTATATCTGGGTATTTTGGAAAAAGAAGCCGAGCCGATACGCGCTATTATTGAAGAAGACAGAAAGTACGTGCTGAGCAAACTCGATGATCCGGCCTTTGCCGATAAGTTCAAAAATGAATTTATAAATGCTTTTGCAGAGCTGGCTGCTAAGCTAGAGAGCGCCAATGACATAGCCTCGGTGAAGAATATAGGCCATGAGAGCGAAGCGCTAAAGAAACGCTGCCTGGATGAAATTGCTCAATATAGAAAGTATTTAAACGATTTATATAAGAAGGAAAATAGTGGTAATACTGGGGTTGCTGATCCTCCTGCGCCACCGGTTGCTAAGGAGATGAAGACCATAAGCATAAAGGGTATCGTGGACAGGAATATAACAATAGAGAATAAAGATGATTTAGAAAGATTTATAAGCTCGCTCAAAAACAGGCTGCTTGAAGAATTAAGCGACGGCGTTGTAATAAACTTGCTTATATAGGGGATGGTAGGAGAAGCATATGATTAACAAAGCAGAAGTGAAGAAATTCGCAGTGGAAGCGAGAAGAAAGCTTTTATCGTCGGTTAAGGCTAAAGCGGGCCTTATAGGCGTGACCGAAAATGGCATAGCCGAGCCCATAACCAAAGGGCAAGACTATGCCGTCTACCCTACTGACGCGGGCATAGAAACCACGCTTGCGGGAAAACAACTTGGACAAAGGGCCAATTTGGCAAAGCGCATAAATGAAATAGCGGGCGGCGACAAAGCGGAGTATAAAAGGGCTTATGAGAGCGTTATGGAAGAAGCCGCTTACACGTGGTTTAACCGGATAATAGCGGTACGTTTTATGGAGATAAACGGTTATCTCCCGTCTGGAATACGCGTGCTCTCCAGCGAAGCGGAAGGCAAGATAGAGCCGGATATCGTGACGCTTGCGCCCGATATAGATCTGCCGCTTTCGCCGCAGGAAATAGACGAGATAATATCGCTCAAAGCCGCAAACAAATTGGATGAGCTCTTCCGCGTGCTTTTCATAAAGCAATGCAATGAGCTGGGCAAATTATTGCCCGGCCTTTTTGAAAATACGTCATTATACGACAGGGACTATACAGAGATACTGCTCGATATCTCATACACCAATGAAGACGGCGTCATACGCAGCCTGCTAGAACTTGATGAAAGCTATTTCCTCGATCAAGTAGAGATTATAGGCTGGATGTATCAATATTACAATACTGAGTTAAAAGATGAGACTTATCTTCTGCTAAAAAAGAATGTGAAAATAACAAAAGAGCGTATTCCGGCTGTTACACAGCTTTTTACGCCTGATTGGATCGTGCGCTATATGGTGGAAAACTCTCTCGGTCGTTTATGGCAGGAAGGCCATCCCAACGATGCCATGAAGACTAGTTGGAGATATTATATCAATGAAGCAGAACAAGAGCCGGAGGTCGCAAAGCGGCTTGAGGAAATCAGAGAAGAATATCGCATGCTGAAGCTTGAGAATATAAAGGTGCTCGATCCATGTATGGGTAGCGGTCATATACTTGTTTACGCTTTCGACGTGCTTATGCAGATATATGAATCTTGCGGTTATACGCAACGCGATGCCGCACGTCTTATAGTTGAAAAGAACCTTTACGGCTTGGATATAGATGACAGAGCATACCAGCTTGCCTATTTTGCCGTGATGATGAAAGGCAGGAAGTACGACCGGAGGTTTCTTGAAAGAGGGATAACGCCTAACCTGTGCGCTATAAAAGAAAGCGATGGATTGCAGAGGTTTGGAAACGGAACTGATGAACTAAATATTTGCGATCAGCATAAAGATACGGCAAACTATTTAATTGATACATTCAGGGATGCCAAAGAGTACGGAGCCATACTCAACGTTGAGCCTATGGATTATGATGGCCTGCTGGAATGCATAGAAGAATACAAAGCCAAGAGTGAGCTGAACGTACATAATCAGTCATGGCTGCGCAATCAATATGATTTGATGATAGACCTTATAAAACAGGCCAAGATCATGTCGCAAAAATACGATGTAGTGGTGACTAACCCGCCGTACATGGGTAGTAGCAATATGAACGCTAAGCTATCCAACTATGTGAGCAAAAATTACCCTGATAGCAAAAGTGATCTGTTCGCGGTGTTTATAGAAAAATGCAGCGAATTTATAGAAAAAAATCGTTATCAAGCGATGATTACCCAACATTCATGGATGTTTCTTTCCAGCTTCGAAAAATTGCGGAGAAAATTACTACGAAAAGATATAGTAAATATGGCTCATTTGGGCGCAAGAGCTTTTGATGAAATTGGCGGTGAGGTAGTTCAAACTACATCGTTTGTATTAAGAAATGGCGATTTAAAAGGTTACAAAGCTATTTATAAACGCCTGGTCGATTATATTGGTCAGCAGGCAAAAGAAAACGCGTTTTTTGATGATAAAAATGTATATTTGAAGCGGAAAGAAAGCTTCGAAAGAATCCCAGGAATGCCTATAGCATATTGGGCGAGTGAGAGGTTGATTGATGCTTTTGAAAAAGGAGAACCGTTGGGTAAGATTGCAGAAGCCAAACAAGGATTAGCTACGGCTGATAATGATCGCTTTCTTCGACTATGGTATGAAGTAAGTTATATGAACGAATATCTGTGCGCAAAAAATAAGGACGATGCTGTAAAATCGGGGCGTAAATGGTTTCCATATAATAAAGGCGGGGAATATAGAAAATGGTATGGCAATAATGATTATGTAGTAAATTGGGAAAACGATGGCCGAGAAATCCGCAATTTTAAAGATGCTTTCGGTAAATTGCGTTCGCGACCTCAAAATATAGAATATTATTTTAGAGAAGGTCTTACCTGGTCTTCTTTAAGCAGTTCAAAATTATCTATGCGCTATAGCTCAGTAGGACATATTTTCGACACCAAAGGATCAATGTGTTTTGCTAAAGATGCTAAAATTTTATTATATATTCTAGGGCTTTTAAACAGTAACGTAACAAGCAATATTATGGAGGTTTTATGTCCTACCTTGGATTTTTCGATAGGGGGCATTGCTAATACCCCAGTTATATTTTCCGATACCTACAAGCCCCGCGTTGATGAGCTTGTTTCACAAAACATAGCTATATCCAAGGCTGATTGGGACAGCTTCGAAACATCGTGGGATTTTAAGAAGCACCCGCTCATAGCATGGAGGACAGATAGCGGGCTGATAAGCGATGCCTTCGACAATTGGGCGGATTTTGCCGAGAGCCAGTTTACACAGCTCAAGGCCAATGAAGAAGAGCTAAACCGCATATTCATAGAGATTTACGGCCTGCAGGGCGAGCTGACGCCGGATGTCGAGGACAAGGACGTTACAGTGCGCAAGGCAGATCTTCAGCGCGATATACGCAGCTTTATATCGTATGCCGTTGGGTGCATGTTCGGGCGCTACAGCCTGGATGTGGATGGCCTGGCCTATGCTGGCGGCGAATGGGATGACAGCAAGTATAAAACCTTCGTTCCTGATAAGGACAACATACTCCCCATAACCGATGAGGAGTATTTCAGCGATGATATAGTGGCCCGATTTGTGGAGTTCGTAAAAGCGGCTTACGGTGAGGACACGTTGAGCCAGAACCTTGCCTTTATAGCCTCGGCTCTCGGCAACAAGGGCAGTACACCGCGCGAGGTGATACGCAATTACTTTCTCAAGGATTTTTATAAAGACCATGTTAAAATATATAAGAAGCGGCCTATTTACTGGATGTTCGACAGCGGCAAGGAGAATGCCTTCAAAGCCCTAATATACCTTCACAGGTATGACGAGGATACGGTGGGGCGCGTGCGCGTAGATTATCTGCATAAGGTGCAGGCGGCCATAGAGAGCGCCATAGGCCATTGCGACATGGTACTGTCGGGAGATATGGCATCGCCTGCCGACAAGGCCAAAGCGATGAGGCAAAAGGAAAAGCTGGTAAAACAGCTTGCCGAGACCAGGCTTTACGACCAGGCCATAGCGCATATAGCGCTTCAGAGGATACGTCTGGATTTAGACGACGGCGTGGCAGTAAACTATGCAAAGTTCCAGGACGTTGAGGTATCCAGCGAGGGCAAAAAACCCATAAAGATCGATTTATTGGCAAAAATTTGAACGGGAACGGGTGTGACTGATGAGTTTGAGCACTATACAGGATAAATTGAATAAAAAATTTAAAAGCGAACGGCGCACGCTCGTGTTTTGGTATGATGACAATGCGAGCTTTGCCGATGAAGTGGATTCGCTGCAACTTGAGAATGCCAAGCTGCATAAGCTCACAGGAGATAATGCGATTTATACAAAATATCTGCTAGAGTACGAGGATCGCACTAGCAATTATCTCATATACGCCCCATTTCCCAAACCGTCTGACAGGGATAATCACCTTGCTGATACGGCCCATTATTCCGAGCTATTTTATACAGATAAGGTGGCTATGATATGCGAGGACCTGGGTATACCCGATAAATACAGGAACCAGGTAGCTCAATATGCGAAATTTTGGAAATCAGGCAACAGGACGGATAGGTTCGCGGCGCTTGGCATAGAGGAATATACCCCTGAAATCATTGAGATAGGGATGCTCGCCGTTGTGGCAGGGGTAAAAGCGCCGAATTTTGAAGAGATTTTGAAAAATGTCATAATAAGCGGCGGGCTGGATGATAACAAATATCTTTCCGATTTTGACAAACTCGGGCTTACAGGTGCTTTTTGGAGTTTGTGCGAACGGTACTACGGCTATGATGACAAGAAGCCCACATTGGAGAAGCTTATGGCTTCTTTGCTGATAACCTATACGGATCACCATTTCGAAGGCGAGCTGCCTAAAGCATGGCGGCCGTTTATATTGCGCAAGAAAAATGATGTCGCCGTGTTGGTTTCCAATATGATGAACAATGCGCTGTACCGGGAGCAATTCGATGCTCTATCCGAGCGCATAGCGGCCAAGCTTAGGGTCGAGGATTATGTAAAGGGCATGGAGCCCGAGAGCTATGCCGAGTGCGACGCGTTTGAGGCTTTCGACCAAAGCATTGTAAAGCACATGGCATCTGTACTTGTGGCCAATGCTCAACCACTGCCCGAGAGCTATGCCGTTATAGTAGAAAATCGCATCGGCAGGAAGCATTTCGCACAAAAATACGAGCCGTACTATGAGGCTATAAGGCAAGCCGACCGGCTTATAGCTTGCGTTAAAGCTTTCGCAATGGGCAGCGCGCCTGACGCCGATGGGACAATTGCTCTTTACGCAAAAGAGTGGTCAAAGATTGATCGGCATTACAGGGGCTTTTATACAGCCTTTGATAAAATTTCCGCAGGTGATGACCTGCGCGAGTTAAGAAGCTTAATAGAGAATATATACGCCAACGATTATTTGGGCAAACTTTCCGTTATATGGTCGGATAAACTTGAAAAGCTCGCATCTTTTGGCGGCCTAAAAGCGGCAAAGCAGCCGGATTTCTATATTAAATCAGTCGCGCCCTTGGCGGCGAGCGGCATTACAGCCGTCATAATATCCGATGGCTTGAGATATGAATGCGGTCAAGAGCTGTGCGAGAGGTTAAATGATAAGGCCAACGCAAAGCCGAAATTGGAGTATATGGTATCATCTCTGCCTTCCGAAACGCATCTGGGTATGGCGGCCCTGCTGCCGCACGATTCCATAACGATTAATGATTCGTTTGAGCCGCTGGTAGATGATTTGCCATGCGTTTCCACAGATCAAAGAGCTGTGATACTTCAGTTGCATAATACAAAATCGGCAGCTTTCACATATACCGATATCATGAACATGAGCAGGGAAGATGTGCGCAGGCTGCTTAGCGGCAAAGAACTCATATATATCTACCATAACCAGGTCGATGCGCGCGGCGATAATGCGCCTACCGAAAACGAGGTTTTTGACGCGGCCAATGAAGCTATAGATGAAATAGTAGCCATTATACAGAAGCTGACGGTGGACAAGTCCATCACTAAGTATATAATAACGGCTGACCATGGCTTCTTATACAGAAGGGATAAGCTGAGCGAAAGCGACAAGGTAAACCTGCCAAAGCAAACCAACGCCCGCGTCAACAAGCGCTTCATAATGAGCGATAAGCCGCTTGATGTGGAGGGAGCGCTGTGCTTTTCTCTGGATTATCTAGGGAAGGGCAATGAAGGCGTATATGTCACGGTGCCGCGCGGGGCCGATGTATTTAAGGTTGCAGGCGGGGGCCAGAATTACGTGCATGGCGGCGCTTCGCTTCAAGAAATAGTTATTCCTTTAATAAAAGTGGGAACCGAGCGGTATAAAAAAGAGGTGGGCAAGGTCGACGTGGAGCTGACATCATTGTCGCGCAAGATAACCAATCTTATAGTATATCTGGACTTTATACAAAAAGAGAGCGTCAGCGATACGGTGCGGCCGGTTAAGGTAAAGGCATTTTTTGAAACGGAGTCGGGAGAGAAGATATCGGATGAGGAGATAATGGTCGCTGATAAAAGAGAGGTATCGCCGGAAAAGCGCCGTTTTCATGAGAAATTTACCTTCAAAAACAGGCGTTATCCAAGGGATGAGAAATACTACCTCGTGCTCAAGGACGCTGAAACCGATATGGAAATGCACAGGTATGAGTTTGTAATAGATATAGCATTTGCCGACGATTTCGGATTTGAATTGTGAAGGGGGCTAATAGATGGACAGTCTATCCGATAAGCTGCTGAACGCTTTCCCCGGCAGGGTGGTGCGCAAGGACCTCACAAAAAAGCTTAAAGAAGGCGCAAATGTTCCAGTGTATGTGTTAGAATACCTTCTCGGCATGTATTGCGCCTCAGCCGATGAACAGGCTGTGGAGGATGGAGTGGCCAATGTCAAGAAAATATTGGCTGATAACTTCGTGCGCCCGGACGAGGCTCAGAAGATAATATCCAAGCTGCGCGAGAACGGCAGCCATACTGTTATCGACAAGCTGACCGTCAAACTGGATATATATAATGATCGTTATATTGCCGAATTTTCTAACCTCGGCATAAAGGATGTGCCTATATCCGATGAGTATGTTGCCAAATACGAGAGGTTGCTGTGCGGCGGCATATGGTGCATAGTCAATATGGAGTATTTTTATGACGAAAATGACAGGCGGAAATGCCCGTTTATAATACGAAGGCTTACCCCCATACAGATGCCGAATTTTGACTTGAATGAGGTAAAAGAGGTAAGAGGGCGCTTTACAAAAGAAGAGTGGATAGACGCTTTGCTGCGCTCTACGGGCCTAGAGCCATCGCGCTTTAGCAAGCGTGTGAAGTGGCTGCACCTGGCGCGCTTGATGCCGCTTGCTGAAAATAACATGAACTTGTGCGAGTTAGGGCCGCGCGGCACCGGCAAATCGTATGTCTACAAGGAGATATCGCCTAACAGCATATTGGTTTCGGGCGGTCAGACCACTGTGGCCAATCTATTCTATAATATGAGCACAAAGGCGGTAGGCCTGGTCGGGTTATGGGATTGTGTGGCCTTCGATGAGGTGGCCGGCATTAAGTTTAAGGATAAGGACGGCATACAGATAATGAAGGACTATATGGCGTCTGGATCATTCTCACGCGGCAAAGAAGAGAAAGCTGCCCTAGCATCCATGGTTTTTATCGGCAATATAAATCAGAGCGTGGATGTTCTGCTTAAAACTTCGCATCTGTTTGAGCCGTTTCCGGAAGACATGAACAGCGACAGCGCCTTCTTCGACAGGATGCATTGCTATATACCTGGCTGGGAGATACCAAAATATAGGCCGGAATTCTTCACTGACGAATATGGCTTTATAACCGATTATCTTTCGGAATTCATGCGCGAGATGAGAAAGATTTCCTATGCAGATGCATTCGACAAATATTTTAGGCTCGGCAACAACCTAAACCAGCGCGATGTCATAGCTGTGCGCAAGATGGTATCCGCTTTAGTCAAGCTGATTTACCCGGATGGGGAATTTGGCAAAGAAGAGGTTGAGGAAATACTGCGCTTTGCTTTAGAATGCAGGCGCAGGGTAAAAGAGCAGCTCAAGCGCATCGGGGGTATGGAGTTTTACGATGTAAATTTTTCGTATATAGACAACGAGTCGTTCGCTGAGGAATATGTGCCTGTGCCGGAGCACGGCGGTGGCAAACTCATACCCGAGGGCATGGGGAAAGCCGGCCACGTATATACAGTAGGCCGCGGCAAATCAGGCATGATTGGAACCTATAAGATTGAGACGGAGGTGGTCAACGGTTCGGGCAAATACATCTGCACCGGCATAGGCAATATGCGCGAGGCTAGAGAGGCCTTGGAGACGGCTTACCGTTATCTTAAGGCCAACAGCAAATCGATAAGCGGATCCATATCAGTATTGACCAAGGATTTCATGCTGCATGTGCAGGATTTAAATGGGGCCGGCATGACCAGCAGCCTTTCACTGGCGGCGTTGGTGGCGCTCTGTTCAGCTGCGTTCAATAAGCCGGTTATCTCCAGCTTGGCAGTGTTGGGGAACTTGAGCATAGGCGGGACCATCACTAAGGTGGAAGACCTGGCCAATGTGTTGCAAGTATGCCTGGATAGCGGCGCTAGGAAGGTGCTCCTACCGATACTGTCGGCAGCGGATATGGCGGCGGTTCCACCCGAGCTCATGGGCAAGTTCAATATTATCTTTTACCAATCAGCCGAAGACGCGGTGTTCAAGGCTCTGGGCGTGGAGTGACTATTTTATTAAATCAATTCCCTTTTGCAAAGTTTCTGCATCGATGGCGCTTTCTGCCCAACCTGCTATATAACCGTCTTTGTCGATAAAGATGGTTGTGGGGATAGCAGATATGCCATATGCGCTAGCCGCCTGTTGCCCGGTGTCAAAATACACAGGGAAAGAGAAGCCCTGATTTTTTACATATGCATAGCCTTTTTCTTTTGTTTCGCGCTGCCCGTCCACAAGATCTACCATCATAAATGTTATGCTGTCGCCGGTTTGCTTATAAACTTCATTAAACTCCGGCATTTCTCCTTTGCAGGGAGGGCACCAGCTTGCCCAGAAGTTCAGCACAATCGGCTTGCCAAAAAAATCCGACAACTTTATGGCCTTTCCGCTTGCGTCCAGAACCGTAAAATCAGGGGCTTTTACCTTTTTGGTTTCTTCATTGTTTACGGATTGAGATGTTTCATCATTGTTCTCGGCAATGCCGATATTGTTTTGAGGCGATACCTTATTGCTAAGCTCATTATAAGCGAATACAGCTATAGCGATAATTAATACAAATAAGGCTATTAAAGCAATGGTTTTTGTTTGTTTGTTCATTAAGTACCTCCTAGAAAGTCAGCAGTGAAAGGAAATAAGACATGGCTCCGGTTGCCATAAGTATTCCTATCGCGATTAGCAATCCGCCGGATATGGCGTTGATTATTTTATAATTTTTCTTTATAAAATCAAAGGCGCTCTTCAACTGGTCGATTAACAGCGCGCTTACAATAAATGGAATGCCCAGCCCTAATGAAAATACCAGCAGCATGGATATTCCCTGGAGCATCGAGCCTTTAAGAGAAGCCATTAACAAGGCGGAGCCTAAAAACGCGCCGACGCATGGCGTCCAGCTTATAGAAAATATAAGGCCAAAAAGCATGGAGGAAAAAAATCCAAGGCTTTTAACGCTTATATTTTTATTGCCTGCGCGGTTTAGAAAGCCGATTTTCAAAACTCCTAAAAAGTTCAGGCCAAAGACGATCACAATCAAGCCTGCTGCAATATTGAGAATTGTCGCGTAATCCCGCATAAACTTTCCAGCAGTCCCTGCGAACGCGCCCATTATTACAAATGCTATGGTAAATCCGGCAACAAAGCCAATTGCATTTGTAATTGTCCGCCTTTTGTTTGCTTCATTTGCTGCAAAATAAGATACATATATGGGCAACATGGGCAAAAGGCAGGGGGATATAAAAGTGATTATGCCTTCTAAAAACAGGAGAACGTATTGCATATCAATTCACCAATTCTAATAATCGTTATTTACTAATAATATTATAACATGTGGAACGGGAATTTGGTCAAGAGAAAGATGTGTGCAAAAATAGATTTGGCATTTTTGACGGTCCGATCGCCATTGCATATGGGAATGGCCTTAGTTATTTTAGAGAATAACTTCGCCACGTCACAAGTGGCGAGGCTTTCTGCTAATTTAAGGTAAAATCTTATAATTTATTTTGATGCTACTTTTTGTTTGTTTAGCGCATTTTCAATCGGCATCATCTTCTGTTCGTATCTTTCAATCTTATAGTTTAATAACGCCAGCGTTTGCTGCATATCGTTTATTTTTTTAACCAGCTTATCGCGCTCTTTAATCAAGAGGTTTTTTCTTGCTTCAGCGGTTTCATCGCCTTGTTGGAACAAGTCGACGTATTCGATTAAAACCTCAATAGGCAAGCCGGCGTTGCGCATACATTTGATGAATTCTATCCATCTGCAGTCCTCTTCGGTATAATCCCTGATGCCGCTGCTGTCGCGGTTTATACTTGGAATAAGCCCTATGCGCTCATAATAGCGCAGCGTATCCGGTGAAAGCCCGCATCTTTCGCTTACTTCAGCAATCCTCATGCTTATCATCTCCTGCTTGCATTATAACACTTGGAGTGGGCTCCAAGTCAAGGGTAATATATTGACAGCATATTTTTGCCTATTGACATGGAGTGTACTCCAGGTTGTATGCTATGGACAGTGTTAACCAAGGTTCATAATTAAAGCAAATAAAATTAAAAGGAGTGGACTCAATGGAATATGTAAAATTTGGCAATACGGGGTTGGACGTATCGAGGATATGCCTGGGCTGCATGGGATTTGGCGATCCTAATGCGTGGATACACAAATGGGTGCTGGATGAAGAGCATAGCCGTCCCATCATAAAAAAGGCCATTGAGCTCGGCATCAACTTTTTTGATACCGCAAATGTCTATTCAATGGGCAAAAGCGAAGAGGTGCTGGGCCGTGCTTTAAAGGATTATGCCAACAGGGACGAGATAGTGGTGGCTACAAAGGTATTCAACCGCATGCATGAAGGCCCGAACGGCGCCGGTTTGTCGCGCAAGGAGATCATGAACGAGATCGACAAGAGCTTGAAGCGGTTGGGTATGGATTATGTGGATTTGTATATCATCCACAGGTGGGATTATAACACGCCCATAGAGGAAACGATGGATGCGCTAAACGATGTCATAAAGGCTGGGAAGGCAAGATACATAGGCGCGTCGGCCATGTATGCGTGGCAATTTGAGAAGGCGCTGCACGTGGCGGAAAAGCACGGGTGGACGCGCTTTGTGTCTATGCAGAATCACTATAATCTCATATACAGGGAAGAAGAGCGCGAAATGATGCCGCTTTGCCGCGAGGAGAAGATTGCGGTTACGCCCTACAGCCCGCTCGCGTCGGGCAGACTCGCGCGCGAATGGTCGCAGACGACCTATCGCTATGAAACCGATGAGGTGGCTAAATCCAAATACGGTTCTACGGCCGAGGCTGATAAGGCTATAGTCGACAGAGTAGCCGAGCTGGCGCAAAAGCACGGCGTGCCTATGTCGCAGGTTTCGCTGGCATGGCTGCTGCACAAGGAGCCAGTCGTAGCGCCTATAGTAGGCGCGACTAAGGCGGAACATCTGGATGATGCCGTAGCTGCCCTGTCGGTAAAGCTTACGCCTGAAGAGATTGCCTATCTGGAAGAACCGTACGTGCCGCACAGGGTGGTAGGAGCGCTATAAGCGCATGGATTAATAAAGGGAAGAGATTGGAAACTATTTAAATGAAAGGATTTATGATTGACATGGATGTGAACATGAAGTTCAATATGTATATACCTACTAAAATTTTATTCGGAGAAGGGAAGCTAAACGAGCTGGGTTCACAGAAGATGCCCGGCAAAAAGGCGCTGCTCGTGATATCGAGCGGCAAATCGGTGAGAGAAAACGGAGCCCTCGCAAGGACTGAGGAGCAATTAAAGGCCGCTGGCGTGGATTTCGTTCTGTTTGACAAGATCATGCAAAACCCGGTTAAGAGCACCGTCATGGAAGGTGCCGCGCTGGCCAAAGCAAACGGCTGCGATTTTGTGGTGGCCTTAGGCGGCGGCAGCGTCATGGATTCAGGCAAGGCCATAGCCATGATGGTAAATAATGAAGGCGACCTTTGGGATTACGCCGGCGGCAAAACAGGTAAGCAGCTGCCGCTCAAGAATCCGCCGGTTCCGCTTGTATGCATCACAACAACGGCCGGCACAGGCAGCGAGGTGGATGCTAACGGCGTTATAACCAACGAGGAGACCAATGAAAAAATAGGCGTCGGGGGCTATGATGAATCATTTCCTGTGTTATCCATCGTTGATCCTGAGCTCATGAAAACCGTGCCTCCAAAGTATACGGCTTACCAAGGCTTCGATGCGCTGCTGCAGAGCATAGAATGCTATATCTCTTATTTCAACAATATCATGAGCGATATGTATGCTTTGACGTCGATAGAATACGCCGGCAGATATCTGCCCCGTGCTGTTAAGAATGGAAGCGATATGGAAGCCCGCAGCGGCATGGCCTTTGCCAATATGCTGTCCGGCGTCGCTATGGTGCTTTCCTCCACCACTGCCGAACATTCCATGGAGCATGCCATGTCGGCATATCATCCCGATTTGCCTCACGGCGCAGGCCTTATCATGATATCGAAAGCGTTTTTCGAATTCTTTATAGATAAGCACGTCTGCGATGAGCGCTTTGTCCGCATGGCTCAGGCACTGGGCATGGAGAGCGCGCAAAAGCCTGAGGACTTCATAACAGCGCTGGTAAAACTGCAGGAGGACTGCGGCGTAGCTGACCTAAAGATGTCGGATTACGGCATTGAGCCGTCTGAATTTGATGAACTGGCGCGTAATGCCCGAGAGGCTATGGGTCCATTGTTTGCAGGCAATCCGTATCCCATGAGCCATGAGGATTGCGTCGAGATATACAGGAAATCCTATAGATAATGTTATGAGAAGGGCGGTATGATTTATGGAAAGCAAAGAAGAATTCGCTCAGAAGCTGATCTTTCCTGTGGGGCCGGAAGCCCCGCAGGATACTTCTAAAAACTTCATAGGCAAGGTTTATCTTTATACGCTCGTGCCTTATGACAGTCCGCTGAAGCGCCCCATAAGCCATGTCGTATTTGAACCGCGCTGCCGGAACAATTGGCATAAGCATCCAGGAGGCCAGATTCTGTTGGTCACCGGCGGAAGAGGCTGGTATCAGGAGGAGGGTAAAGAAGCGCGCGAGCTTCATGCCGGCGATGTCGTGGAGATACTGCCCGGCGTCAAGCATTGGCACGGCGCCGCGGCAGACAGTTGGTTTGCTCATATCGCTATGGAAGCGGACATGACAGCTGGCCCTCCTGAGTGGCTAGAGCCGGTAAGCGATGAACAATATAATAAGCTGAGGTGATATGTATGGAGAAAGTAACGGCAGGACATGATGCGCTAGGGGATTTTGCCCCGAAGTTTGCCGAGTTAAACGATGACGTGTTGTTCGGACAGGTATGGTCGAGAGAGGATAAACTTTCGGCGCGGGACCGCAGCATGATTACGGTGACGGCGCTGGTTGCGAGCGGTATAGCCGACAGCTCGCTGAAATTTCATATACAGAAGGCAAAGGAAAATGGCATAACCAAAGAGGAGATGGCAGAGGCTTTAACGCATATCGCGTTTTATGCGGGTTGGCCGAAGGCCTGGGCGGCATTTTATATAGCTAAAGAGGTTTACAGCGAATAAAAAAGGAGATAATGGTCGTGAGAAAGGATTTTGGGGCAAAGACATGGTTTTATCCCTTGCCTGTGCTAATTATAGCCAGCTATGATGAAAAGGGCAATGCCAATGCCATGAATGCAGCATGGGGCGGCATATATGATTCCAACCGCGTGGTGCTCAGCCTTAGTTCGGACCATAAAACTACTAAAAATATAAGGGCTAGAAAGGCTTTTACAGTAAGTTTTGGCGACGCTGCGCATGTGGCGGCTTGCGATTACGTGGGCTTGGTTTCTGGAAACGATGTGCCGGATAAATTGGATAAAGTGGGATTTACTACGCAAAAGAGCCGTTTTGTGGATGCGCCTGTCATATGCGAGCTGCCCATGGCGCTGGAATGCCGCCTGATAAAAATAAATGATGACGGAAATATTATCGGAGAAATCGTCAACGTCAGCGCAGATGAAAGCGTTCTCGATGAAGATGGCTTGATTGATGCGGCTAAGCTGCGGCCGATCTCATTCGACCCGGCGCGCAATTATTATTTAGCGCTTGGCGAAAAAGTTGGCAATGCTTTCCGCGACGGCTACGCTTTGAAATAACATATGATTGATGTGCGAGCAGTTGTATTTAACAGTTCTTTGCGATAGAATTAGAGAAAAGGCGTTTTGTTTTAATGCAAAGGAGTGCTCGCTGTGGACAGTTCGGAAAATATAGATATATTTGAAATAGTACAGCCGGAGATATTAGAAAATCTCTTGAATTCGTTCGTTTTGGCAACAGGTTTAGGCGCGATATTTATGAATGTTGATGGAGATAAATCTATCGTGCCGAAGGGTTATGGAGAGGTTTGCCCGTTTTGCGAATTGGTGCGCTCTTGCCCTGAGGGAAAAGAACGCTGTAAGCAGTCTATGACAAAAGGAGGAGAACTGGCTTCTAAACTCGGTGAACCATATATATTTCGTTGCCATGCAGGCCTTATAGAATTTTCTGCCCCAATAATGTTCAAGGATATATACCTTGGCAGCATATCATGTGGGCCGGCCTTGATGTGGGATTGGGATGAAATAACTATAAAGGAGATAGAAGAAGCGACTAGGACGCTGCCCGTAGCTAAGGAATCGCTGCTTGCTGCCAGCAGTAAAATAAAGATATTGACGAGTAAGAGCGTACAAGCGTCTGCCGAGCTGCTTTTTGTCATGACAAGCTATATAGCGGAACGCGGCATGATTGAACTGCAACAGCGCAAGGAATTAAGCGAGCAACAGGCAAGGCTTGCCGAGGCTGTCTTTGAGATAAAAAAAGCTCAAGAAACTGTTAAGGCGTTAGAAGAGAAAACGCAGGAGACCGGTTATTCCGTTGAAATAGAACGCGAACTTATGGGAAAGGTGCGTATAGGAGACAGAGCCGGCGCAAAAAAACTTTTAAATGAACTTTTAAGCACGGTATTTTTTTATAAAGCTGGCGATATTGAGGCTATGAAAGCCCGCTTGATGGAGCTCGCGGTATTGCTATCCAGGGCAGCCGCTGAAGGCGGAGGCGGGCTTAATAAGCTTTTTAGCTTGAACTATATTTTTTTAACCGAACTTTCCTCATTAACCACCTTTGAAGAGCTGTGCCGATGGATAATCAAGGTATTAGACGCATTTCTCGACACGGTGTATGAGACCAAAAATGTCAAAAACGCAAAGATATTGAGCGAGGCTATGAACTATATAAGGCAAAATTATAGCAGCGATTTGACCCTCGAGGTCGTCGCAAACACTATATATATAAGCCCATATTATCTTAGCCACTTGTTCAAGGAAGAACTCAACATAACCTTTGTGGAATATCTTACCATGGTCAGAATCGAAGAAGCTAAAAAACTGCTGGCCGATCCGTCGCTATCTATATTGGCGGTAGCGTCTGAAGTAGGTTATGAAGACGCGAGTTACTTCAGCAAGGTATTCAAAAAAGTTACCGGTTTGTCGCCGAATCAATATAGGAGTGCTTGCTGAAGTATAGCAAGATTGTACCCTAATTGGCAAGAATTATAAAGACAACGGGTGAGCGCATTGTTATAATAGTATTAATGATACTTTTGAACAATGCTTGGGAGGAAATATAAATGGCGGATTTTCGTGCTATAGCGGATGCTTTAAAAGCTGGCAATGCCCCTAAGGTTAAGGAGCTTGTCCAAGCTGCCCTGAACGAGGGGGTGGATCCGGTTGAAATCGTAAACAATGGCCTTATAATTGGCATGAGTGAGATAGGCGAGTTATTTAAACGCAACGAGGTATATGTGCCTGAGGTGCTGATAGCGGCTAGAGCTATGCATGCAGGGATGGATATACTAAAGCCCCTGTTAGCTGATAAAGGCAACATAACGATCGGGAAGGTGGTAATAGGCACCGTTAAAGGGGACCTTCACGACATAGGGAAAAATCTCGTAGCCATGATGTTGGAAGGCGCGGGGTTTGAGGTGATAGATCTGGGCGTGGATGTATCGCCTGAAAAATTTGTGGAGGCGGTTAACAATACAGGGGCGCAAATAGTCGGGATGTCAGCGCTTCTTACCACCACTATGCCGTCTATGAAAGATACGATAGAGGCAATAAAGGCCGCCGGGCTCAGGGATAAGGTCAAAATAATGATAGGCGGGGCGCCGGTTACGCAAAATTTTGCTGATGAAATAGGTGCTGATGGATATGCGCCGGATGCTGCATCAGCAGCCGATTTAGCAAAAAAGCTCATAGGCAAATAGTTCTAATAATTATTAAAAAGGCAGCTTAGGCTGCTTTTTTAATATGGTCAAAGGAAAGGTGAAGTGATAGGTTGTTTAAGGTTACAGTAAAATATGGCACAAAAACAATGGTGTTCGATGCGGCGCCAAATGAGAATCTTTTAAGCCTGTTAAAACGAAATAATATTTCTATACCTTCTATATGTGGCGGCAGGCAGTTCTGCGGCAAGTGCAAGGTAGAAATATTGAACGGTCCTGAAACGCTCAATAGATATACTGCTGAAGAATTAGACAGTTTGTCTTATCTTGAACGCGAAATGGGTTACCATCTGGCTTGTGCCGTAGAGATTACGGAAGATATCGAGGTACAAGTGGTCAGCATGGAGGAAGAAGCTCGCATAATGACTGACAGCATCGCGACCTCATCTGATTTAGAACCTGATGTACATAAATATCATTTAATGCTCGAAAAACCCGATTTGTCGGATCAAAGAAGCGATTTAAAGCGCATAGAGGATGCGCTTGACATAGATATAACTGCCAGCAAAGAGGTTCTGCAAGTATTGCCGCGAGTCCTCAGGGATAACGATTTTGATGTAACAGTGGCGTTGATAGAAGATGAACTCGTAAGCGTAGAAGCTAAAAATAATACAGCTAGCAAATACGGTATAGCAGTGGACATAGGGACAACTACGGTAGTCGGATTTTTGATGGATATGAATACCGGCGTTCAGCTCGATGTTTATTCATTTTTAAATCCGCAAAGGGCATATGGGGCCGATGTGATATCGCGCATAGACCACACGATAAAAAATCCGGAAGGCTTAGAAGAGCTGGGGGACATGATAATATGCGGGATAAACGACATGGTCGCTGTGCTTGCCGAGCGCAACGGTTTAAGCCGAGATAATATATATGAAATGACGCTTGCGGGCAATACCGTAATGATCCATCTGTTTTTGAAAATACCTGTAAAATATATAGCCACCTCTCCATTTACGCCTGTTTTAACCAAACGCTATGCTGTGAAAGCAGGGGAAATAGATGTATCCATAAACCCCGGTGGGCGTATTTACGTTATGCCATGCGTGGCAGCATATGTCGGAGCCGATACTGTAGCATCTATAATGGCGTGCGGAATGGCGGAAAGGGCGGACATAAGCCTTATGATGGATATAGGAACTAATGGCGAAATAGCGCTGGGCAATAGGGATGCTATATACGCATGTTCTACAGCGGCAGGCCCGGCTTTTGAAGGGGCGCATATACGCAACGGCATGGGCGGAGTGAAGGGCGCGATTAACAAAATACGTATAAGCGATGATATTGAATTTACAACGATAGGCGGGGCTGAGCCTATAGGGATATGCGGTTCTGGCTTGGTGGATGCGGTTTCAGAGATGCTGCGGGTCGGCATAATAGATGAATCCGGCCGTATAAAAACGCGTGAAGAACTGGACGGCACTTTATATGCGGATAAAATAATAGAAATAGACGGCAAACCGGCTTTGCTTATAGCGCATATGGATAATGGTGACAGCATAGCGATATGCCAGAAAGATATTCGCGAACTGCAATTGGCCAAAGCTGCTATGGCGGCAGGTGTGCAGGTACTGATGAAAGAAGCGAATATCTCAATAGAGCAGATAGAAAATGTATACCTGGCGGGTGGGTTTGGAAATTATATAGATTATGACAGCGCGTGTAATATAGGATTATTGCCATCAGCACTGCGCAGCAAAATGACTGGTATAGGCAATGGCGCGGGAGCGGGGGCTAAGATGTGCTTGCTGTCAAAGCGATATGCTAATGAGAGCGATATCATAAAAAGCAAGGTACATTACATAGAACTATCGGCGCGCAAAGATTTTCAAGATGCATTTATAGAGATGATGATGTTTTGACAAGTTGTAAAGCGCGGTTCACTTCTTTTTATTGACTGTATGTGTTAAATATAATAGAATAAAAGCGTGAATTGAGGCGTAAGGGGAGATCGCATTGAAAAAACTGGCCTTTTTGGGCCCGGAAGGTACGTTTACACAGCAGGCGGCTAAAGAATATTGCCGGCGGAGCCCTAGGGAAATGGTCGAATGCGCGAGCATTCCGGACGTTATATGGGCTGTAGCTTCAGGCGAGGCCGAAGAGGGCCTAGTGCCTATAGAAAACTCCATAGAAGGTGCTGTAAACGCTACACTGGACATGCTGGCTCATGAAGTAGACCTTTTTATAATAGCCGAACTTGTATTACAAGTGCATCAATGCCTTATGGCGCGCGGACCTATACGGCTAGAAGATATAACCGATGTGTTTTCTCATCCTCAGGCGCTGGCGCAATGTCAGCGTTTTATACACGATAAATTGTCTCGGTCTAAGACTCACACAACTTATAGCACAGCTGCAGCGGCCAAAATAGTGGCTGAGGGGAAAAACACTTGGGCAGCGATAGCTATGCCATCAGCAGCGCAAAATTGGGGCCTTGTTATATTGGCGGAGGATATACAGGATATGCCTGATAACGCGACGCGTTTTGTTGTATTGAGCAAAGAACCGGTTTTACCGAGCGGCCGCAGCAAGACATCTATAATATTCAGCGTTAAAGATGAGCCGGGCGGCTTGTATAATGCTTTGAAAATTTTCGCCGATAAAGGCATAAACCTTACCCGCATAGAATCGCGTCCGGCAAAAAAGATGCTTGGGCAATATTTATTTTTCGTGGATTTTTTAGGCAGCAGCCAGGAAAAAAGCGTGCGCGAGTGCTTGGAAACCCTTTCAAAAAGCAGCAGCTTTTATAAATATCTCGGCTCATACCCTGCATGGGATGAAGGCTGAAAGGAGTTAATATGTCTGATAAAAAAAGCGGCCACGTGCTATTAGAAGCTCTGGGCTATGGCGCGGCAGCGGCTCTGCTGTGCCGGGCGTTTGCGAATGTTCCTGTGCTCAATTTTATACTTTTGCTCGTGCCGGCGCCTTTCATAATAATGGCTATACGCCGCGGCTGGTTATGGGCCGCGTTGTCAATGGGCGTTTCATTAGCGCTGCTTTACCCATTGGGCGGCATTGCAGCAGTTGTTATTTTCGCGGTCCTCATTGTACCGGTTGTTATTATAACAGCGCTATTGTTCCAGTATAAAGTTGATTCGTTCTATACGGCGCTCATATCATCAGTAGCCTTTGCGGTGGCAGTTATATTGCTTATAGAATCGGTCAAATGGTTAACTGGCAACGATATATTCTATTATATTAAAAATGCATTGCAGTCCTTATTCAAGTCGGCTAATATGGACAGCAGCTTTTGGGCCATGTTTCAGCCAGATCAGGACGCGCAGGTTTCAGCCGCAGATATGGCCGCGTCTGTTACTGATCTTTTAAAGATGATGCTGCCCTCTATCATAATGATTATATCGTTGGCAGCAGGCTTTTTGAATATGATGGTCGCGGGCCAGTCGCTTAAGAAGGCCGGAGCCGATATATCTGATATTCAGCCATTTCATGATTGGGCATTGCCCAATGACGCGGTTAAAGGGATGGTGGGCATATTAGCGGTCAGCTTCATATGTATGATTCTTGGCATAAACGGCTTCGATATCGTATTTTCTACATTACTCGGCCTTATAAGCTTTATATTTGCTGTGCAGGGCCTTGCGACGCTAGATTATATATTTTTAGTAAGCGGCATGGGAACGACGGGAAGGGTAGTGCTCATGATAGTAAATTTTGTTTTGTTCCAGATTTTGCTGACACTGCTCGGCATAGCAGAGCAAATATTCCATATAAGGCGCAACATAAAGAATAGATATAATGGTGGCGGTACGGACCAATGAAGGATAAGTGGAATAAATGGTTAGAAATTCCCGAGCTTAATATATATTTGCTCGTAATACTAGCGCTGAGCCTTGTGCTCATGCTTTATGATCGCTGTGTGGGCGCTGTAGCTGTCGTTTTGACGGCTATATTATTTGTACATAACCTGATAAGCAGCAAAAGACGCCATATGCGTTGGAGTCAATACATAGAAAGCTTATCCGAGGATGTAAGCTGGGCGGCTAAAGAAGCCGCTATCTCTGTGCCTTTGCCGATGCTGACAATGAATATGGATGGCACTGTCATATGGTATAATAAGCCTATGGGCGAATTGTTTAAGGGACTGCGCCTAATGGGAGAAAATATAGCGGCTTATATACCCGAGCTAGATGCTAAAAAGCTTGTAAATGACGACCAGGTCCATAAGTGCCGCATACAATGGAAAGATAAACATTATGATGTTACTTATTACAGGACTAAACATGACGAGCATCAGTCTAATGAAATAGCAGTATTTATGCTATATTGGGCCGATGTTACAGAATATGCCTTGCTTGAAAGGCGTTATGAAAGCGAACGCCCGGCAGTAGGGCTTATATATGTTGACAATTACGACGATGTTATTACATCTGCCGAAGAGACAAAAAGGCCGGCTATAACTGCAGAGCTTGATAAAGCCGTTACCTCATGGTTAATGTCGATAAATAGCGCCTGGTGTAAATATGAGCGCGATAAATATATGTTCGTGTTCTCGCACAGTTGTTTGGATGAGCTTCAGCAGAAGCGCTTTGATATACTGGATGGGGTCAGGGAAATAGCATTGGGCAACAGGCTTGCGCCGACGCTGAGCATAGGCATAGGCACCGAAGGAGACAGCTATGGCGATGACATGGCAATGGCGAGAAACGCAATAGATCTGGCGCTCGGCCGCGGCGGCGATCAGGCGGTGGTTAAGAACAAAGAAAGGTTTTCATTCTATGGCGGTCGCAGCAGGACTGTAGAAAGAACCTCTAAGGTGAAATCCAGGGTTATAGCGCATGCTTTGCGCAGCCTTATGGAGCAAGCAAGTGATATATTCATAATGAGCCATGAGCTGGGTGATTTCGATTCAATAGGAGCGGCCATAGGCATATGGAGGGGCGCGGCCAATATAGGCAAAAAAGCCCATATAGTCTTGGATAAAGGCAATCCGACTATTGAAACGCTACTAGATGAGATAAGGCAGAACGAGACATATGAGGGTATGCTCATAAGCAGCGAGCAAGCCTTAGATATGGTATCGCCTGATGCGCTGGTCATTGTGGTTGATATACAGCGGGCTTCTTATACCGAATGTCCGGAGCTGCTTGACAGCGGCGCTAAAATAGTAGTGCTGGATCATCACCGCAAACCGCCGGACAGCATAGAAAATGTCACGCTTGCGTATATTGAGCCCTACGCGTCTTCAACATGCGAACTGGTCACTGAGATACTGCAGTATATAACCGACAGGATAAAGGTTGAGCCTTTGGAAGCTAAGGCATTGTTAGCAGGGATAATGGTGGATACCAAGAATTTCGCGTTTAAGACCGGCGTGCGCACTTTCGAGGCAGCGTCGCTGCTGCGCCGCATGGGAGCCGATCCGTCGGCGGTAAGGCAGCTTTTCCAAGACGATTTCAACACGTTTACTGCGCGTGCGCAGGCCGTTATGCAGGCAAAAATAGAGTTTCCGGGCATAGCTATATCAGTGTGCCCGCCTGAGCTGGACGGTTCCAATCTGGTAGCGGCGCAAGCGGCCGATACGCTTATAAGCATAAAAGGCATACACACATCGTTTGTGCTGGTGCCGGTGAACGATGCCGTATATATAAGCGGCCGTTCGGCTGGAGACGTAAACGTCCAATTGATACTTGAAAAACTAGGCGGAGGCGGTCATCTTACTATGGCTGGAGCCCAATTGTCGGGGGTAAGCGTCGAAAAAGCCAGAGATATGCTTATAAGTGCTATAAAAGAATACTTTGAAGAAGAAAAGGTGGAGAAAAAATGAAGGTATTGCTTAAAGAAGATATAAAATCCCTCGGTAAAAAAGGCGAGGTAGTAAATGTAAGCGACGGTTATGCCAGAAATTACCTGTTTCCTAAGGGACTTGCAGTAGAAGCCGATGAAGGTATTATAAAAGCGGTTAAAGCTCAGAAGCAGGCCGAAGACACAAGGCTGCAAAGGGAGAAAGAGCGCGCTATGGAGCAGAGCAAAGCCCTGAGCGAAAAAAACCTTGTTATAAAGGTCAAAGCTGGGGAGAACGGTAAGTTGTTCGGGTCAGTAACTAATAAGGAAATCGCTGATGAATTAGAAAAGCAATTTGGCATAAAAGTGGATAAGAAAAAAATAGAGGTTGATGAGCCTATAAAAAGCATTGGCCGCTATAAAGTGAGGATAAAGCTTTTCCCAGGCGTGGATGCGTCTATGACGGTATTGGTACAAGGCTTGGAGTGATAATATATGGAACCTGCGATAGAGCGCATACCACCGCATAATATTGAAGCTGAACAATCTGTGCTAGGCGCGATGCTGCTTGATAAAGAAGCGGTGGCATCGGCAACTGAGGTATTGCGCAAAGATGATTTTTATTCCGAAGCCAATAAAGAAATTTATGATGCTATGGTCTCTTTATATGAGAGCGGCCAACCGGTGGATCTCATAACCGTTACCGAGAGGCTTCGCCAGCGCGGCACATTAGAAGCGATAGGCGGTGTGAGCTATGTTACGTCGCTGTCAGCGTCGGTGCCCACTACCGCGAATGTGGATTATTATGTGCGGATAGTGGAAGAGAAAGCCATATTGAGGCGCCTTATACAAACGTGCAGCCTTATAACAAAGGAAAGCTATGAAGCGGCCAAGCCTGTGGAAGACATAATAGAACGTGCTGAAAAGGGTATATTCGACATTTCTCAAAAGCGCCATCACGATGGCTTTGTCCCAATAAGCCAGGCGCTTATAGACGCATTTGACCATATAGAAGAATTGTATAAAAATAAAGGGCATATAACCGGTGTACCAACTGGCTTTGTGGATTTAGACTATAAGACAGCGGGATTTCAGCCCTCCGATCTCATCGTTATAGCAGCGCGCCCTAGTATGGGGAAAACCGCATTTGCCTTGAATGTTGCCCAGTATGCTGCGGTTAAATCTAAAATACCGACAGCAATATTCAGTCTGGAGATGTCAAAAGAACAATTAGTAAACCGGTTATTATGCGCCGAGGCCAATGTTGACAGCCATAAGCTGCGCACAGGCAACTTGGATGAAGAGGATTGGCCGCGCTTAGCAGCGGCTTTAGCGCCATTATCGGAAGCGCCGCTGTATATAGATGATACGCCGGCCATATCTGTGCTGGAACTGCGCTCTAAAGCCAGACGGCTTAAGATGGAAAAAGGTTTGGGGCTTATAATAATCGATTACCTGCAGCTTATGCAAGGCAGCCGCAATAGCGAAAATCGCCAACAGGAGATATCCGACATATCGCGTTCGCTGAAGGCTTTGGCCCGTGAGCTCAATGTACCGGTAATAGCGCTGTCGCAGCTTTCGCGCGCGCCCGAAGCGCGGAACGATCATCGCCCCATATTAAGCGACTTGAGGGAATGTGTAACAGGGGATACCTTGGTTATGTTGGCCAATGGAATGCGTATGCCTATAAAGGATTTAGTTGGTACAATGCCAGAGGTATTTTCGGTTGACCAACGCGGAAGAATAATCAAGGCGCAAAGCGACAAGATATGGTATGTAGGCAAGCGTCCGGTTTTCGATGTCATACTCGCCAGTGGTCGTCATATTCGTGCTACTGGTAAGCATCGTTTATTGAGCGGCTCAGGGTGGAAGCAAGTTTCAGAGTTGGTTGTTGGAGATCGTATAGCATGCGCACGAAAGATACCGGAGCCTCGAAACATTAATAGCTGGCCTAATGATAGAGTAGCATTATTAGGTCAACTTATCGGCGACGGTAGTTATCTTGTGCATCAGCCGCTTCGTTATACTACAGCATCAGAAGAAAACTCTGATATTGTATCTTCTGCAGCATATAAAGAATTTGGGACAATTGTAAAACGTTATAAGGGACGTGGAAATTGGCATCAACTTCTACTATCGGGTAATGGCAACCGGTGCCATCCGAACGGTTTAAATTTATGGCTAAGGGAACTAGAGATTTTTGGAGAACGTTCACATGAAAAACGAATTCCTGCCTCAGCATTTAGCCTTAACAATGCACAAGTTGCACTTTTATTACAACAGCGTAAATTTCTTGAGAGTGTAGGGGCTTTTGGCCCAAGGGTAGAACCTGCTTTGCAATTAGCAAATGCATTGGCGTTGAAATCTAACACTAATGTTGATACGCTTCCACGAGAATTGTTTTCTTATATTAGAAAGCGTATGAGAGAAAAAAATATTTCACAACGTAAAATGGCATCAATGCGGGGAACGTCATATGGAGGAGCATCGCATTTCCGTTTTGCTCCGTCGCGCGAGGTTGTGGCTCAGTACGCTGAGATATTAGATGACCAATTATTAAAAGATGCTGCATCAAACGATTTATTTTGGGATCGCATAGTTGAGATTTTGCCATGCGGTGAAGAGGATGTATATGATTTGACAGTACCTGGTCCTTCTTCTTGGCTGGCTGACGGAATCGTTAGTCATAATTCAGGAGCGATGGAGCAGGATGCGGATGTGGTAGCGTTCTTATATAGAGATGAATACTATAATCCTGATACGGATAAGAAAAACATAGCTGAAGTTATAATAGCCAAGCAGCGCAATGGCCCAACCGGCGTCGTGGAGCTCGTGTGGCTCGGCCAATTTACAAAATTTGCCAATCTTGAGCATCAGCGCATGCCATGATGGAGATACGTTTATGATAAAGGGCATTGGCATAGATATCGTTGAAGTAAAGCGCATAAAAGATGCCGTATCGAAAATTGGGCAACCATTTCTCGATAGAATATACACGCCAAGTGAGCAGCAATATTGCGAGTTAGCTAACATGCCGTTTTATAGGTACGCCGCGAGATTCGCGGCTAAAGAGGCATTTTTCAAAGCATTAGGAACGGGCTTGCGCTATGGCATGCGTTGGACCGACGTAGAAGTGATGTGTGATGCATTAGGCAGGCCATCGCTGCAAGCATATGGCATGGCATTGACAAAGCTTAATGAATGCGGTGCAGATAAAATATGGCTGTCCATGTCGCATGACGGCGCCTATGCCATAGCGCAGGTTATTTTGGAATAAATTTATATTTCCCTCTTTGCATTTTTACCATTAAGCTTTTAACAGTGGAAGCCGATAAAATAAATATACAAACAAAAATGCAGAGGGGGAATGTTTACTGTGCGCAAATTTAGCATAAGGACACTTCTGATATTTACCGTTGTGTTTCTTACTGTTATAGTTTTTGCGGTTCAGACGATTTATAGCATGATAAGCTTTAGAGGCAACATAGTAGCAGAGATTAACAATAAGCTTATTTATCAAGCCGGCGAAGAAGCCGAGAAATTTTATGCCAGTGTGGATTCTGTTGGCAAGCTAGCACAGATACAGGCGTATGAAGTTGCTGCGCTAGGCCCTCAGAACTATGAGAAGCTATTGAACGCGGCTAAGAGCTATGTTGAAAAAAACGATTTGGCTTGCGGCAGCGGCATATGGCTTGAACCGTATGTGTATGATGCTAAGACAAAATATTTTGGGCCTTATATGTATAAAGATAACGGCAAGGTCGAGCTTACATGGGATTACAGCAATGCCGAATATGATTATTTCAAATACGATTGGTATAAGATCGGCATGAATGCTAAGGGCGATATCGCATGGACCGAGCCCTATCTCGATGAGGTTACTAATACCGTTATGATTACATCCTCTAGTCCCATTCGTGTTGGAAATAAGGCCATAGGCGTTACTACAGCCGATATAGGGCTTAATTATCTGAGAGATTATGTTAAGAATATAAAAGTGGGTAAGACCGGTTTCGCGTTTATAGTGACGGGCGACGGCTATTATTTGGCAAGCAGGGATTCTGCAAAAGATTTAAAGCAAAAAATAACTGAGGACAAACAAGCTGATGTGCGCGCTGCTGGCCAGAAAATTGTGGCGGCCAAGGATAAAGGCGTACAACAGCTCAAATTTGAAGGCCAAGATAGCTTCTTAGCCTTTGCGCCTATCGGCGATACGGGAATGAAATTGGTAGAAGTATTGCCGCAAGCTGAAGCATTCGAATCGCTCAATAATACGGTGCGTGTAAATATTATCATAGTTGTATTGGCGATACTAGCCTTTATCGCATTGCTAATGCTTATGATTCAAAGCATGATTATAAAGCCTCTATATCAGGTGATGGATGAGGCGGAAAGGGTGGCTAGCGGTGATTTGTCCGGCTCTTATGAAGCGCATAATAGTAAAAGCAATACACGCAATGAGCTGGCCCTTCTTAAAAATTCATTTAACACTATGGTGGCTAATTTAAAAGAACTGATAATAAAGATTAAAGATGCAGCAGCTTCTTTGGCCAATACATCAGACTTAATAGCTTCTTCTTCACGTGAATCCGCTAAAGCGATCGAACAGATAGCTATCACGACAAATGAACTCGCTGGCGGGGCTGCTAAACAGGCTGAATTGGCACAGGACGGCAACAAAACAGTGTTGAATACGACCGAACAGTTGAACGGCGTGCTGCAAAATCTAGAATCGCTGAAAGAATCTGATAATAAAGTAGCTAATTCCATAGAAAATGGCATGAATATAATAGATTATCAAAAGCAGAAAATGGCTGAGAGCAAGGAAAACACCATCAACTTGGGGAATGCTATTTCTGAACTTAGGGATAAATCTCAGCAGATAGACCAGATTCTAGCTGTCATACAAGATGTTGCGGGGCGCACTAACTTGCTTGCTTTAAATGCTGCCATTGAGGCTGCTAGAGCGGGTGAGCAAGGCAAAGGCTTTGCTGTGGTGGCTAGTGAGATAAGAAAACTTGCAGAGACGTCGAACAATTCCAGCAGTGAAATAAAGAGCATAGTGGAGCAGATAAGAGGCGACATCGATAAAGCTGGCATTGAGATGGAACAGGCTACACAAGCGGTTGCTGAGCAAGAAGATGCGGTTGAGGCTACATCTAGGGCATTTGATGATATAAAGGCGGTTATTCAGGAGGCGCTGGACAAGACTGAAGATGTAGCGCGCTCGGCCATGATGCTCAGCGATAATGCTAAAAGTTTGAAGGAAGAAATAGATAAGATAGCCGATATATCGCAGGACAACGCTGCAGCTATAGAGGAGGTATCGGCAGCAACTGAAGAGCAATCGGCCACTAGCGAGGAAATATCGGCTGCAGCTGATGAATTGGCCGAGCTAGCTAGTAAGTTGAGAGAGCACACAAACACGTTTAGATATTGATATCTAAACGTGTTTGTGTGCCCCATATTTTGTGTAAACTCATATAAAAGATACAACAGAGCTAATTTATTTCAGGGGAGTTGACGAAATTAGTCGCTTATGTCGGCCATATATTTATCCTCTTTTGCGCATAGCTGCTTTAATGGCTTGTTCTACTGCCAGCGCTATAGCACCGCCGATCAGGGCGTTTATGAGCTGCGGCAATTGCATGGCTTGTGCCACTGGTTTCGGCACTGATACTATGAGGTTTACCGCTGTGGAAAGTATAAGGAATTTTACTACAGAACCCATCGCTATGCCTAACACAGAGCCAAACCAGCCTTTGATTAACCGGCGGCCTAGCCAGAATAAAAGCACAAGCACAGCATTGCCTATCATTATAAACGGTATCATAGGCGCTAGCGGAGCCGCTAATATGCCGCGCAAGAAAGCTACTAAAGGTGTCAATAAGCCTATGATTATACTGCTTATCGGGCCGGCAAAAGCCTCAGATAATAGAAGCATGGCGTTTACCGCAGGGCCTGTTACAGGCTGAGGCAATCCTATCATCTGTACCACCAGCGTTATAGCCAGGAGCACTGCGGTTAACGTTAGCCATCTTAGCCTTTCATGTGCATTCATGCGTCCACTTCCTTTCGTTATTTTCATTTTAGACGCATTTAACACGATTTGCAATATATAAACGGGTTTTTACACAAAGTTGCAATTAGCAAAAATGCGCTTATCGTTCTTTGTTTAATTGCTATTGCAAGGATTCTATATTGCTTCACCCGTTGTATTTGAATAAATATATTAATATACCTATGACTGCAAGCGATATGCCTGCTATCCAGTATATAGGCAGGTAAATAGATGAACTGCCGTATATGTCGAACACGCCCTTCATACAACTGCCTAGGGTCAGCGTTTCTATACCTGCGTTATACAGGTTATAGGAGAGAGCATCAGGGAATCCGGCTCCATCTTTTTTAGCTATTATGCTGAAGGGGACCACACCCCCTAGCAAAGGGAAAGCAAACATGAAAATCATATACGGCGAGTATACGCCATGGCTGAAGTGCTCATATAAGATGGCAAACAGCACCGATAGAACCGTAAACGCTAAATATAGAAGCGCAATGCGCCGTGCTTTTTCTTTTTTAATATTAATATCCGACATATACAATATCGCTCACTTCCCTTTCTTCAAATGATCGGCCGTTAGTGGTCGGATTGTTTATCACCTTGCCGTTGAAATACATTGTAGATGACCCGCCACCATCCAGGTTGTAAGCCGTCGTTACGCCTAAGCCTTTCATGAACGTGGCAAGCTGATAAAGCGATAGGCCTTGGCTGGCGCTGCTTCGCCCATCAGATACTACAAATATATAATGCAGCGGGCTTATCATGCCTATAGCTGTGCGCGGGTTGCTCGCTTGTGCTCTGCCGACTTCTTCGTTTTCGGTTATATTTATGCTGCCGTCCTTGATTAGAGCCGGTCCGAAGGATAGCACCTGCAGGGCACCTTTCTTGATGAGGTCGGCTGCTGAAATCGAGCCTTCTTCTATGATGCTACACGAGCCGTCGGAGTAAATTACCAGATCCTCGTTTGGCGGATTAGAACTAGTATCGCGGTAGACGGTGCCATTTCTTATAACATAACCTTGCATGCGTGTGCCATAAAAATCGCCGTTTATAGCCAGTATGGCATTGTGAGCCGCGGCTATTTCTGATGTGGTTTGCGTTATGTTCCGCCCGAATGTATCGTCAGCGAGAGCCGTTTTGAGATAGTTTATGTTGGATAATTGTATGTCAGCCGCGTATATATCGGAATTATATTCGCGATATTTGGTTATTTTTATGCTTATATTGCCGTCGTTATACGAATTGTCGGATACCTCGGCCGATGAGGAAGCGCTGGCCGCGTTTGCAACGGATGCTGCGCTGCTTGCTGTGGAACTTGTGCCGGCTGCAGAAGCGCTAGATGAGCCGCTTAATGATGAAGCCTGGGCGGTATGCTGAGTCGTAATGGCCGCGTATGGCTGGGGTATCACGAAAGCATCGAGTATAACAAATAATGTAAAAAGCGCCAGGATTGTAGTATATATTACAGGCCAGGCATGTTTTTTTATGAAATTCATGTAAAAGCCTCCTTTCAACTGCGCTTGGCTTTAACTGTTTCTTTCTTACGGAATATGATAAAGCGCTGAGCTATCCAGCTCAATGCGAAGAACATAAACTCCGTTATGATTTTTGCCGCATATTTGTTTATATGAAGGTAATTGACAAGGAATTCGAGCAAAAACGTATTGCCTATAAGTATAAGGCCGGCCAGGGTGAAATACTGCGTTGCTGTTTTTGCTACGCTTTCGTTGCTTCTAAATACATATTTCCTATTGAGATAATAGTTTGCGCTGGCGCTTATGGCTCTTGCTGTTATATTTGAGAACGCTACGCTCGAGATGGGGCCCCATCCTTTTGTCATAAACGCTAGCAGCAAGTAAGCGGTATAATCTATGATAAAGCCGCTCAGAGAAGATGCGGCGAATTTTATTATATCGGCAAAAAAGCCTGTAGAATGAGCTAAAAGAAATTTGAATATATTTTTATAAATCCTATATGAGTCCTTTATGGCATTAAAATGCGATGACGAATTATTGTCTATATAAATAGTGCCTATGTCTACTTCGCTTATCGGTATGCCATGCCGGCTGCTTTCTAAAAGCACATTCATCTCATATTCATAGCGGTCGCCGGCTATGTTTAGCATAAAGGGTATAAGCTCGGCGCTGAATGCGCGAAGCCCGGTCTGAGTATCGCGCACGCTGACGCCCGTGGCTAATTTGAATACAAGCCTTGTCATGATGTTGCCAAACCGACTTCTAGCCGGAACGCCTTTGCCGAATTCGCGACTGCCGAGTATCAGGCATCCTTTATCATGCAAAGCCGCTTTGCATACGCGCAAAACGTCTTCTATACGATGCTGTCCGTCAGCATCTACTGTGACTACTACAGCATCTTTGGGATAATGTTCGCTTATATACCTAAGCCCTGTTTTTATGGCTTTGCCCTTTCCCATATTTTCACTATGTTGCAAGACCGTAGCATGAAAGCTTGAAGAATCGAATATATTTCTGTATTCTTCACCGCTGCCGTCGTCGACTATCACGACTTCCATCTCATGCTCTCTTAGTTGTGGCGCTAAATCGACTAAAACAGGAAGCGGTTTATAAGCTGGTATAAGTGCTATTATTGGTGCGTCGGGCATTGTTTAAAACCTCCTGGGCCAATACAACGCTATAGCTATGGCGATGGCTAGAGCCCCGCCTAAAGCGCCTATGGCTAATATATTCTTTGAATTAACCGCTGCTGCGGTGCTTTGATTATCGTTTTTTGCGCTATTTTTGTCCCACTTGGCGTCGCCGTACGGCATTGCTGGCCTGTTGCCGCCTTGCGGCATATTTGCGTTTCCGTCCTGCGAGCCCATGGCCGACAAGTTGAGGCCGCCGGCTGATATTAATGCTGAACTGTCGGCTTTCTGGCCATCAGTGGTAGATGGTATCTTGCCCGATAATTGGCCGGATACGCTCTGCGCACGCAACAGACAAAATTGTTTGAAGGCATCTAGCGCACTGTTATATTGTTCATAGGTGCAAAAAGCTGTCGGGTCGTTTTTGACATACGTGTCGATTGCCGACGTCACGCTTTTTAATGTTTTTTCGAATAGGCCGCTGTTGAAATAGCCGGTTACTATATCATTTAAGTATTCGTGGTATTTTTCTTTGTACTCAGGCACTGAAAGCAGCGTATTTATAAGAGGGCGCTGGCTCATTTCTACGCCGCTTACGGGCGTGTCTATCGGAAAGTTTATAGCGCTTTGAGCATCGCCTGATTGGAAGCCGCCGAAAGCCAGATTATAATCCCATGGCAACACTGCAACCTTGCCGTTTCTCTCATACAAGTAATAATTTTGTTCCATATTCGACTGATAGCTGTCGAGGTTCACCACGAAGGTTTGAGCGGTCAGGTATCGGAGCACCTGGTCCACGTCGAAGTATTTTTCCAAATCAGTACCATCGTTTAGGTGCTTTATGGCCGCTAACACCTTCTCATTATCCTCATCGCTTTCACCGAATACAGCGTTGCCGAATATTGCCGAATAGTTATCAGGGTTATCATCAGTATATACTAGGTCGCCGCCTGTAGCGCGCCCCGCGTTGCCGTTACCGTTTTGTTTACCTTGTGCCATATCCATGCTCTTTACGTTGTATAGCTGGCCATCGGTTGTGCCATATGTGCGCTCAAGAAAGCTCTTGCTGTACCCTTCTATGGCCAGGTATAAACCCCATGTCTTGCCGTTTACCTCAATGTTGGCAAATGTTGTAAGCGGGCTTTTTACGCCTATATAACGCATTATATCATAAGCGAAGTATTCTTTCACATATGTGTAGTCTGAGGACATATTGTTCAGTATAAGCGTGTCTAAGCCAAAACATGTCTGGCCTTTTACGTATTTATCAAAATTCAGTCTGAAACTGTATCGGTTGCTGCCGGCCCTTTCGGTTTGAGAAAGGCTGTATCCTCCCCTCACTTTTATATTCGCAAAAACCAAAAGTATTATGCCTATTATCACAGAACCTATTACAGCTAATGGTATGAGGCCGGCGCCCATTATAATGCCCACTGCGATAGACCAAAACAGGAAGGCTATATCCATCGGCTCTTTTATGGCTGTTCGGAACCGGACTATGGATAGGGTGCCTACCATGCCGAGCGATAACACGACATTAGATGTTACGGCTAGTATTACCAGCGTAGTGATGGTGGACATAGCTATGAGCGATAAGCCAAAGGATGCACTGTACATGACGCCGCTGAATGTTTTCTTGTAGACCAGGTATATAAAGAGGCCCACTGCGAACGCAAACGCTATGGCTATAAGCGAGTCGGTCAGTGAAAAAGAAGCGGCTTTTTCCAGAAAGCTCGATTTAAATATATCAGAAAAGTTAATCATTTGGTTTCATTACTCCCAATTCAATATTCTTGACGCAGCGTATTTTGAAAAAGTCGTACGTCGGCGGTTGCGCAGACGTGTTAAGTTGCCTATTTTGCTTTTTTTCTCTAAGCGTATGAAATCGGTTTTGTGTTTTATTTCATGGCGGTAACATTGGTTCATAATATGACGCCTCCTATTTTTGTGTTCCTGTTGTTATGAGTATATTATAAAAGGCGTATATGAAGGGATTAAGATGGGAATGTGAACGTTGTGTGAATTTTTAATTGTTTTTCATGATGATTTTTCAGCGAGTTTCAGTTCAAACCAAAACGTGCTGCCTTCGCCAGGGGCGCTGTCTACGCCGCACTGCCCGCCGTGCAGCTGCACTATAGACTTGACTATGGAAAGGCCGAGGCCTGTGCCCACGGCAGCCCGCTTATGGGTTTTATCAACTTTATAATATCTGTCCCATATATTTTCTATGTGTTCGGCAGGTATGCCCTCTCCGGTATCTTTTACTGATATGCGCACATGGCCGCCTTTTATTTCCTGCGTTACGGTTACGGTTTTGTCATCGCCTGTATAGGTTAAGGCGTTGCCGATTAGGTTGTATATAACCTGCGAGATTTTTAGTTCATCTGCTTCTACCCATGCGTCGTTATCGGCAGTGAAAGTTATGGTATAACCATCGTTTTTCGTAAATTGGGCGCAGCGGTCTATAGTCATGCGCACCACATCGGTCAGATTAAAGCGGCTGAGCTGCAGCTGCTGCGTGCCGGATTGGAGCTGGGAAAGCTGCATCAAGTCATTTACTAAACGCGTCAGTCGATTTGCTTCGTCTATGATGACCTGTATGTTTTCGGGTGTATTTTCACCAGGTATATCGCGCAGTATCTCGCTGTATCCTGTTATCATGGTAAGCGGCGTGCGCAAATCGTGCGAAACATTGGCGATGAGTTCACGGCGCAGCTTCTCGGTTTTAGCCAGTTCCTTTGCTGCATTGTTGAGGGTTTCATTGAGCTCGACTATCTCTTTGTAGCCGTTTCCATTAAAAGAAACATCATAGTTGCCTTTAGCCAGTTGCTTAGCCGATTGGTTTATTTCTATTATAGGGCGAGCGATGCCGCGTGAAAGTATTAGAGCTAAGAAGGCAGCCGCCGCGATAAGAGCGGCTGTTGCATATATAAGCTGCACCCTTATGGTTTTTACGGTAGCGTCCACTGGCGTTATGCTCGAGCCGAGCAGCAGCGTCCAGGCCTCGCCGTTTGGCCGCTGTATTATTCTTACGCAAACAATAGCCTGCATAGGATTTTTTGGGCCGGATGGCGCAAATCCTGTTTGTGCACGGCCTATGTTGCCCTGATCATAGCGCTTGAACAAGAGGCCGCCCGAATTCAAGGCTTCCCAGTAAAGCTGTCGCACGTCAGTAGCTGACAGCCTGTCTATTATGCGGTCATATGGTTGATCGGTGTGATATATATCGGTGCCGCTGCTGTCTACGATCCTTATATTCACCTCGCTGCGCGCGGATATATCGCTCAATATGGAAGAGATATCCGATGAGTCTATATTTTGGGCAATATAATCGGCTGCAGATTTTATCTCTTTTATCTTTATTGCTTCGTAAAAATCCTCCAGGAAGACGGTTTGAAATAGCCACAGAAAAAGCACTGTACATAATACGAATATGGCTAAGTAAGCGAAGATTTTCCACCTTATGCTTATGCTATTGCGTTTCAAAGCGGTATCCGACTCCTCTCACCGTTACTATTAAATGGCTGTATTCGCCGAGCTTTTTGCGCAGCAGCTTTATGTGGGTGTCGAGCGTCCGGTCATCGCCGTAAAAATCGTATCCCCATACCTCTTGCATAAGCTTATCCCTGGAAAGAGCGATGTTTTTGTTTCGGACCATATAGAATAAAAGGTCGGTTTCGCGCGGCGAGAGGTCTATGCGCTGGCCATCTATTTCCACTGTGCGCGCCGTGAAATTTATACATAGCCCATCGTAGCGGAAGGCGTCGTTATCGCTGTCTGACTTATGCGCGCGCTTTATTATAGCGTCGATGCGCAACATAAGCTCGCGCGGTGAAAACGGCTTTACGACGTAATCGTCTATGCCTAGCTCAAAGCCGTGTATGCGGTCGTATTCCTCACCGCGCGCTGACAACATTATTACTGGTGTATCGCATATCTTCCGTATTTCGCGGCAGGTAGAAAAGCCGTCTAGCTCAGGCATCATTATATCGAGGATTATCATATCAAATGCATGCGCGCGGCACAGCTCTATAGCCTGCATGCCGTCTGCGGCCTCAGTTACCTCATGCCCCTCGAATTCTGCGTACTTGCGTATGAGCTCGCGTATTTTGGGTTCATCGTCTACTACCAATATCTTGTACATATCATCTCTCCGTTTTGGTTATTTGCCGCCGGAAGCATATTTAAACACTATTTCTTCCGATGCCTCATTTCTGGACAACTCTTTTGCTATGCGGCCTTTATGGAGTACCAATAAGCGGTCGCACATGCCCAACAATTCGGGCAATTCCGACGATATCATTATTATACCGCTGCCGCTGCGCGCTAACTCATTCATGAGATTATACACCTCAACCTTTGAGCCTATATCCAATCCGCGCGTAGGTTCATCTAATATGAAGACGCGCGCCTTGGTCAGCATCCATTTAGCGATAAGGACTTTTTGCTGATTGCCACTGCTTAATTTTGCCACCATTTCACGGCTATGCGAGGACTTTATTCCCAGTTTTTTTATATACATATTGGCTAATTTATCTTCTTTATGCCTATTTATCATCAAATCTTTGGTAAATTGAGGCAAATTAGCTGCAACCATATTAGCTGATATACTCATATAAGGGAATAATCCCTGGTCTAGCCGGTCTTCTGATAGAAGCGCTATGCCATTGTCTATCGCTTCTTTAGGAGATGTTATTTCTATCCTTTGCTTATCGACATATATTTCGCCATTGCTTATAGCCTCAGCCCCGAATAAAGCCTTAGCCAGGGTGCTGCGGCCTGAGCCGAGAAACCCTGCAATGCCTAATATCTCGCCTTCATATAGGGTAAAGGATATATCGCTTAACTGATCCTTTACACAAAGGTTTTTTACGCAGAATACCTCAGCGCCTTTTTTGATTGGGAGCTTCGGGTATTTTTCTTTTACATCTTTGCCTATCATTTGAAAAACTAGAGAATCGGGGTCAGCGGTATCTATCGGTTCGGTGTTTATCAACATTCCGTCGCGCATGACGCTGACGCGGTCAGCTATCATCCATATCTCTTCTAAGCGATGGGTGACATAAAGTATCGACATATTGTGTTTTGCCACCATATCTTTCAATATGGAAAACAGATTTATGATCTCACGTTCGGACAGGGCCGATGTTGGCTCATCCATTATGAGAATGCGCGGCTGCTGTGCTAAAGCCCTTGCTATTTCCACCATTTGACGCTTGGCCATATTTAGCTCGCTTATCACCGCGTGCGAATCTATAGGGAATCCCAGACTATCCAACAGAGCCTGCGCCTTGTTAAATAGGGCGGGCCAATCTATCAAATCGGCTGTTCCCTTTTTAATAGGTTTATTATCTACGAAGATATTTTCTGCTACTGTTAGATGGGGAAACAGGGCAAAATCCTGATACACCATGCTTATTCCTAACTTTTTAGCATCGGCTGGAGAGGCTATTATAGTTCTTTGGCCTCCTATAAATATTTCGCCGCTGTCCATAGGAATAGAACCGGTTAAGACTTTCATCAGAGTGGATTTGCCTGCGCCATTTTCACCCAATAGAACGTGTATTTCACCTTTTTTCAATGTCAGGGATACATTATTTAGCGCCAAGGTATTTGTAAATTGTTTACAGACGTTTTTGAGTTTTAATATTGCATCATCCATAGCTAACACCTTTGCCCTTCTACAGATGATAGGTGGTGAAAATGGGAATTTCTTGATCAAAGAAATATTTTTTGAACTCAATCGGGACTTTATCATTTGTTATAACTTTAGTAACGTCATGTATAAGGCCTATTTGATTAAACGCTATCTTGCCGAACTTCGTATAATCGGCTACTATTATGACCTCTTTTGTAATTTTCATCATAACCTTTGCGACAGAGGCCTGCTGGGCGTTGTTTATGGTATAGCCTCTATCTTCTGATATACCGTCTACTTCTATAAAAGCCTTGTTTACGAACATATCAGTTAAGAATTTTTCTGTTAAATCGCCATATAGAGATAAAGCGGCTCCCATTAGGTAGCCACCTGGTATTATCACATTTATGTTTGCGCATTCAGCTAGTTCAATGGCTATATTCAGGTCTATCGTGACTATAGTGAGATTATTTTTGTCTTTTAAATTTTTAGCTATTTCCAAACATACCGGCCCCGTACCAAGCAATATGGCTTCATTATCGTCGACCATATGAGAGGCTATTATGCCTATCTGCTGCCATTCTTCCTTCAGAGGTTCATCATCTTCTTGAATAGAAGAGGTATTTGATTCGTTTAGTATAGCGCCCCCGTGAGTCTTCGTGAGGAATCCTTGCTCTTCGAGCTTTTCTAAATCGCGCCTTACGGTTACCTCGGATACGTCTAGTATAGAACTTAAAGTCACTACGTCTATCTGTTTTTTTTCTAATAGGAGCTCTTTGATTTTTTCTAATCTTTGTGCTGCAAACATGATTTATCCTCACCCACCTCATTTTACGATAGTTTTCTACTATTATCAATAGATTTTGATATTGTTTATAATAAATTTAATATATTGGTTTATTTAATAAATTTTCATAAAAAAAAGTAAAAAAAAATAATTCAAAAAAGAAGGATTTTTTATTTTTGTGTCGTATATATATAGTGTAAAGATAATGAGGAAGGAGGAAGGAACTTGCCTAATAATGAAGTAATATTAGATGTGCGCAATATAGTAAAAAAGTTTCCTGGCACAGTGGCTTTGTCTGGAGTATCGCTTCAAATCTTCAAGGGAGAGATACATGCGCTTGTAGGCGAAAACGGCGCGGGCAAATCTACGCTTATGAATATCATAGGCGGAGTGTTGCAAGCCGATGAAGGTGAGATCTATTGGAATGGTCAGAAAGTCCAGTTCAATGATCCGCGCAGCGCTCAAGAGGCCGGCATCGGCTTTGTGCATCAGGAACTGAGCTTGTGCCCGCATATAAGCGTGGCGGAAAACATATTCATGGGGCGAATGCCGCGTAAGGCTGGCGGTATGATAGACTATGATGAGCTTTATGTGAAATCAGTTGAAATTCTCAAAATGCTCGATAGCGATATATCTCCTAAAAAACTGCTGCGTGAGCTCAATGTGGGTGAGCAGCAGATAATAGAGATAGCTAAAGCGCTTTCGCTTAACTGCAAATTGCTTATATTGGATGAGCCTACATCATCGCTTACAGAAAACGAGGTAGATGTTCTTTTTCATTTGTTGCATTCCTTGAAAGAACAAGGCATAAGCATATTGTATATAAGCCATAGATTGCAGGAAATATTTGACTTATGCGACAGGGTAACGGTGCTGAGAGATGGCCATTATATAATGACCAAGCCTTTAAACGAGGTTACGGAAAATGAGCTAATATTGTCTATGGTAGGGCGCGATATAGGTAACTTATATCCGGAGAAGTCCAAGGGCAGAGGAGAGCTGATACTTAAAGTAGAAGGCTTATCGAGAGCGGGTAGTTTTACGGATATATCTTTTGAATTATATAAAGGTGAGATATTGGGTTTTGCAGGATTAATAGGTGCAGGGCGAAGTGAAATGGCACGCGCGTTATGTTCTATAGATCCAAAAGATAAAGGCGAGATTTATATTTATGGGCAGAAAATGGAAGTTCCGGAGTATAAAGACGCTATCAGAAAAGGCATAGGGTATATGACTGAGGATCGTAAAGAACAAGGGCTTTTCCTTAATCTTGAAGTGAGGAAAAATATATCTGCTGCAAAGTTATCTAATGTAGCAAATGGCATGTTTATAGACGATGAAAAAGAGCAGGAACTGGCTAGGCGCTTTGTATCCGCTCTTAACATAAAAGTGTCGTCTATTGAGCAGCCGGTAGAGAGCTTGAGCGGCGGTAACCAACAGAAAGTGATGCTTGGCAAGTGGTTGGCTATAGACCCGCGCATACTTATTGTCGATGAACCTACGAGGGGAATAGATGTAGGGGCCAAAGCTGAGATACATTCTCTGATGAGGGAGCTTGCCAATCAAGGCGTTGGTGTGATACTCATTTCTTCTGATATGCCGGAGATTATAGGAATGAGCGACAGGGTTATAGTCATGCATGAAGGGTGTATATCGGGAGAGTTAAGCGGCGAAGATATAACGGAAGAAAATATAATGATGCTGGCTTCAGGCGTTTGCCAGACAAAATAAATTTTGGATGGGAGGATAAATATGGCGCAAACAAATACAGAGGCAGAGGCTAAAAAAATTGCTAAGCTATCGTTGTGGCAGCGCATGATGGCTATACGCGAGATGGGGTTGCTATTGATTATAATAGCGCTTATGATTGTGCTTTCTATAGCGACTCCGCATTTCTTAACGGCTAGCAATATAACGACAACGTTGATAGGCCTTGCCACAGACGGCATAATAGCTGTGGGAATGACAATAGCTTTAGTGTCGGGAGGATTTGACCTTTCAGTTGGTTCGGTGTTGGCTTTGAGCGGGGTTACAGCGGGCGCGCTCTATATAGGTGGCATGAACATATGGCTGGCTACACTGCTAGGTGTGATAATATCAATAGGCTGCGGCTTTGTAAATGGTTACTTCATAGGTAAAATAGGGATTAATCCAATGATAACCACATTGAGCATGATGAATATAGCGCGCGGTGCAGCTTATGTATTGACACAAGGCTCACCGCTATCGCTGGCGCAAACGCCAAAGGCCTTTACCAATTTAGGCGGCGGTACTGTAATCGGCATACCGGTTATCGTAATAATTTTTGCTGTTATAGCGCTTATAGGCGATTACATGATGAGGCACTCGGCTTTTTTGCGGCAAGTATTCTATGTTGGCAGCAATTCTAAAGCTGCATCATTGTCAGGTATAAACGTAAGTAAAGTAAAAATGTTGGTGTATATCATAGTGGCCATTTTAGCAGGTATAGCGGGGATATTGACGCTTTCGCGCTTTAATGTGGCGACGCCATCGGCTGGTTTAGGAACCGAAATGAGAGTCATGTCGGCCGCCATAATAGGTGGCGCGAGTCTGAGCGGTGGCGAAGGTACAGTCTTTGGCGCGGTGCTGGGCGTTATACTATTGGCCTTGGTCAACAATGGCCTCGTTTTATTAAATGTATCGGTATACTGGCAAGACTTGATAAGCGGAATAATATTGCTTGCGGCAGTTACTCTCGACTATGTAAATCATACTAGGCGCAGAGCTGCATAATAGATTAAAAAAATAAATGGAGGTTGAATAGCATGTTGAAAAACAATAGCAGAAGGATATTGGCATTGGTAATGGCTATAGCCCTTATAACCGGCTTGGCATTGACGGGTTGCAGTAATTCGGGCAGCTCATCATCGACAAATACGACTACATCATCATCTAACAGCGGCACAACATCTTCGTCTACGTCTTCTTCGCCATTTGTTGGCAGCAAGGATGAAGAATACTACATGGTTACATTTTCTTCAGGCATCGAGTATTGGAAGGGCTGTTTCAAAGGCTTCGAAGATGCTGGCAAACAGTTGGGTGTCAAGACTGTTTATACAGGCGCGAATCAATATGATGTTAACCAGGAAGTAACGGTTTTAGAGCAGGTTATAGCTAAGAAACCGGCTGGCATAGCGGTTACGTGCATAAACCCCGACGCGTTGGCAGCGCCAATAAAGAAGGCCAAAGATGCGGGGATACCCATAGTGACATTTGATGCCGATTCACCATCATCGGGGCGGTATTCCTTCCTAGCTACAGGCAATAAAGCAGCCGGCGCTATGGCGGCTGAATTCCTTGGCAAAGAGTTAAATGGCAAAGGCAAGGTAGCTATATGCACCCTTCCCGGACAATTGAATCATGAAGAGCGCGTCGCTGGTTTTAAAGAAACCATGGCGAGCAAATTTCCGGGCATAGAGATAGTAGCTACAGTAAATGGTAAAGCTGATCAGACTATAGCTGCTACTATGATGGGCGATGCATTGCAGGCGAATCCGGATATAAACGGCATATTTGCCTCAGACGCTACTAGCGGCGTAGGCGTAGCTACAGCAGTAAAGGAAGCCGGTAAAGCAGGCCAAGTTAAAATTGTAAGTTTTGATACTGACAAAGGTACATTGGATCTAATAAAAGAAGGCACTATAACTGCTTCAGTGGCCCAGGGCACATGGAATATGGGATATTGGTCTATGATGTTCCTGTATACATTGCAACATGACTTAGTGAATCCGGTAGAAGGCTGGAAGGACAAGAACATTAACCCATTGCCGCCTTCGGTGGATACTGGTACCAATATGGTTACAAAAGATAACGTGGATGCCTTTTATTCAAAATAATTCCTTCTGATAAAACGTTAAAGGCCAGCGGATTTCCGCTGGCCTTTAACGTTTTATGAAAGATTTACTGTTCCATTGCTCTCCTTTATATTTATAAAAACAGGCCTTTCCGATCCTCTCATATTAGGTGCATGCAGGGCTAGCATAAGCTGGCCGCTGAAAGTTTTGAACAACATGCTATGTCCGCCATTGTCTGCGAACAGCGGCATATCTTCTTGGGACCAGGGACCGAGCACATCGCCTGTGATAGATTTAGCGATGCCGATAGCATAATTATTGGAAGCTGTAAAGCTCGACCAGAGCATAATGAGTTTTCCGTCTTCCGCTTTACATAAATAAGGGCCGTCAGTAACGAAACATTCATGCCCGTCTTTGATTCTAATGCTTTTTGCCCATGGCGCATCTGAAGCTTTAAAAAGCAATGTGCTTTCGCCTATAGAGTATCTCAAATCATCTGAGAGCCTTACGGCGTGTATCTCACCATCGTATGTTTCTACCCATTCATGGCAAAATATTAGCCAAGGTTTGCCACTACTATCTATAAACAACGTACCATCAAGGCACATCCAATCCGCAGGGGTTACTGGACCGTCGCTCCACGGTATGTATGGCCCGCTTACTTTGTCTGAAATAAGCACATGGGTACCTCTCTTTTTGCCATCGGCTATGAAAGATGCAAACATATAATATTTTCCATTATAAAAGTGAACCTCCGGGGCCCAAAAATTCCTATCCCAGCCAAAATCTTGCGGTGGTCGGAAAGCCGCAAATGGGCCTTCGAAATATTCAAGGTCATATGTTTTATAATAATCGAACCCTGTGGCCTTTTCATCATTCCAGCAATTCATGTCTGTAGTGCCAAACATATAATATGCTTTCTCATCGGCTATCGGCACTACAAATGGGTCGCGTATATAAACGTCCTCACGCTTTTTCATATCATAAACTCCTTTTTATTTTAAGCAAGAGGAAATGCTATGTATACAGCAGTTCCCCAGCCAAATTTGCTTCGTATCTCCAAATGATATTGGTCACCATATATTAATTTTAATCTCTCGTTTATATTTAGCAAGCCTATATGCTCTGAAAAGTCAAATTCACCATTTAATCGCTCTTTTATTTGTTCTAGTCGTTCTCTGCTTATTCCAATACCGTTGTCGATAACAGCGATCCGCATTTCACCGCCGCATTCGGTTATTCTTATCTTTATGGTGCTCTTGCCTTCTTTTTCCTTTATGCCATGGTATATAGCATTTTCAATAAGAGGCTGAAGCAAGAGCTTCATTACCCTGTGGCTTAGAAGTTTTTCGCCGTATTGCCATATTACATCGAATTTGTCCCTATATCGTTTTTTCAATATATCAACATAACACATGGTATTTTCTATTTCTTCCTTTAAACTTATAGTCTCCATAGGATTGGTGAGGGAATATTTTAAAATTTGAGAAAGATTTTCTATCATACCGGTTGCCTCATTAGGCCCGCTGGTGAATGCTAAAGTTTTTAAGTAAATTGTTTCAAGAGTATTGAACAAAAAATGCGGGTTTATCTGTGACTGAAGTGCGAGCAGCTCCATAGCTTGCATCCTGTACTTTTTCTCGGATAGTTGCATTTTTAAATAATTTTGTTCCATGAAATTTTTTAGGATATTATAAGTGATATAGCTATATTCGTCCTTATACTCTGACGGCAGTTGGGGAAAAGTCGCGGTGTTGTTTGCGGAATCTATTATGTTTATAATGCCCTGTATATTAGAATAGTTTTTCTTAGTGATGCGGTAGTTAAGATACATAACGACGGCAAATGATGAGACGAGCAAAAAAAGCGTAACCTCTAAGAGTTTTATAGGAACGCTATAAAGGTATGTTTTTGGCACTATAGAAACATATCGGATTCCATATTTGTCAGAGACTAATTCCGATATTATGTTGTTGCTTTTGTAATTTTCCATATTGGTGCTGTAAACGGGTGCGCCTTTGCTTTGGCATATTATGTTATTCGCTTTATCGATTAAGAGTATACGCTGTTCAGGCACAGTTATGGATGAATTTATAAGATTTTCAATATAATCAAGATAGATATTTAATACTATTACGCCGTCACTTTTGTTCGTATACAAAGAACCTATTCTTTTATATATTGTAAGTACCTGTATCGGCTTTTGTTCAAAGCCATACAGGTTTAAACCTCTAACTTCAGTCCATATCTGAACGTTATTTGGTGCATTTTTAAAGCTTTGGTACCACGTATTGTCAAAGTAATTTTTTATAGATGTCATGCCTCCGGTCGTAGTTATAAAATTGCCATTTGGATTGTTGAAATAAATATAGATGGATTGGATATACAGCTTTGAAAACGATGTAGCATTTAATAGGCTTTTGATTATATTAAGCTGCAGCATATCTTCTAATGAGTAGGATGAGGTGTTTAGGATCCGTTTTAATTGTAGGGTTACATCTGTATTTATTCCAAAAGTTATATATACCTGGTCCATTTCATCTAGCATTAGGTTTATGCTCTCGCTATTTTGCTTTAAAATCGCTATGTTATTTTTGTTTATTTCATCTTTTATATAATGTTCGGTTAATACGATGGAAAAAGAACCTAGCACAGCTATAACTATTATAAGGGGAATTGCTGATACCAGCACATTTTTGGCAAAGAATTTTTTGTTTATTTTTTCCATTTTAAGTTACTGCACCTTATTTATTCACATATATACTCACTTGGAGATTTGCCGTAGTATTTCCTGAATGCTCTGGTGAAATTTTTGGGATTTTTATATCCTACCATATCGCCTATCTCATATACTTTATATAATGGATTCTTTAAGAATAGCGCTGCTTTTTGCATTTTTATTTCTGTCAAGTAATCGGAGAAATTCTTACCAGTTTTTTGCTTAAACAGCTTGCTTAAATAATACGGGTTCACATACACGACCTTGGCAGCTTCTTCTAAAGTAGCATTTTTGTAATTCTCATTTATATAATCCTTTACAATGGCTATTACATCTTCGCATTTATGATTTGCTGCAGCTATATTGTCGCTGTTTTGTAAAATATTGTCCATGTAACGCTCTTTATCGAGCTCAGCTTTTATTCGGCCAAAGACTTCTACCACTTCGTTATATTTTGTTGGTTTTACTATATAATCTTTTACGCCGTATTGGATCGCTTGCCTTGCATAATCGAATTCCCTGTAGCCACTTATAAATATTGTCTTAATATCAATATTATTTTCATGTATGAGCTTTGCAAGCTCTATACCTGACATCACAGGCATTTTTATGTCGCACAACATAGTATCAACGCGGCGCTTTGCTATATAATCAAAGGCCTGTTTGCCGTTTTCAAATTCGCCGACTACTTCAAAACCGATTTTTTCCCATGGGAAATAATTAGCCAATCCGACCCTTATCTCGTATTCATCCTCCACGATTATAAGCTTATACATAAGCACCGCTCCTTTGAGCAGATTTTTAAGATGAGTTTTACATACTAATTATATCATACTATATATTAGTGTGTGTGATTATTTGGTATCAAAAGTTGGCAAGATGAGGCAAAATATGATACCTTGTTTGCTTTTTGTCAATTATTGATACTAAATGTTAAATTCGATGCCTTTTTAACGTGCTTTATAGATGATAGTATTATAAGCAATCAATAAAATTTTTAGGAGGTAGATTTTTATGAGGAATATCAAAAAGCTTGTTTCTTTGGCGCTAGTAGCTTTGCTGGCCATTGGATTGGTGGCCGGCTGCAGCAACAACAATGGCAATTCTAGCCAGTCATCAAACAGCGGCACATCTTCAAATACTACTGATGATACAAAGAAGGAAAATGTTACGCTTCGCTTTATGTGGTGGGGTGGTGATGCGCGGCATAAAGCCACGCTTGATGCCATTAACCTGTATATGCAAAAGAATCCTAATGTAAAGATAGATGCTGAGTACAGCGGCATAGACGGCTATATGCAGAAGCTCATTACGCAACTGAGCGGCAATACGGCGGCCGATATAATACAAATCGATGTGACATGGATACCTGAGCTTACAGCTCAAGGGGATTTTTTTGCTGATTTGAGCCAGCAAAAGGATATTGATGTCACAACGTTTGATCAAAACTTTTTAAAGCAATATAGCTATGTGAACAATAAGATGATAGGGCTGCCGACGGGTATAAATGCCTCTGCATTTTTGTATAATAAGGATTTCTTCAGCAAATACGGTATAGACGAAAAAACAGTATGGAATTGGGATAACCTAGCTCAAACGGCAGCACAGGTTCATCAAAAGGATAAAAATGTTTATTTGTTAAATTTTGACGCGACAGTATCATATTATATGGTGAAAGCTTATGTCATACAACGCACTGGCAATTACTGGGTGAATGATGATTACACCTTAGGATTCGATAAGCAGACATTGACGGATGCCTTTGCATATTTGGATAATCTTTTCAAGGTCGGCGGTATTCAGCCATTTTCTGAGAGCGCGCCTTTCCAGGGCAAACCTGAGCAAAACCCCAAGTGGCTCAATGGCGAACTCGGCATGTTATGGAACTGGACATCTATGTATACAGCCAGCAAAGAAAATATAAAAAACTTGGGCATATCAATGATACCGGTGGCGCCAGATGCTAAAGACACCGGCATAGTGGTAAGACCATCGCAGCTATTGACAATAAACAAGAATTCAAAGAATATCGAAGAAGCTGCTAAGTTTTTAAATTGGTTCTTCAATGATCCTGAAGCTGCCAAGACATTAAAGGATGTCAGAGGCGTTCCTCCCACTGAGGCGGCCAGGAAGATACTCGTCGATAACAATTTGTTAGATCCTGTCCTCAATGATGCTACGACAAATGCTACTAAGATGATGGGGAAGCCTGAGAATGGCATAAGCCAAAATCAGGAATTAGAAAAAATCAGTACGGATGTAATACAGGAACTGGCATATCAAAAGGTTACGCCAGAAAAAGCGGCCGATGAACTTATAAGCCGTTTTGAACAAAAGTTGTCGGAGCTAAAAGCCCAACAATAATTGAACTATATAAAGCGGCAAATGATGCATCATTTGCCGCTTTAAAATAAATGCTTAAGGATGGTGCTCAAATGAAACGATACAAAAAGAAGGATTATGTCGGGCTTGTTTATATAAGCCCTTGGATTATAGGCTTCCTTCTGTTCAAATTGTATCCATTTATTGCCTCGTTTATATATTCGTTCACAAACTATAGCATAAGCGGTAATTTTAAATTCACGGGTCTCAGCAACTATATTTATATGTTTACAAAAGATACCCTCTTTTGGCCGGCCTTTTTCAATACGCTGCTTTATGTTGCTATGACGGTGCCGATGAAGCTTGCATTCGCTCTATTTGTGGCGATGATATTGAACATGAAAATAAAAGGTGTGAATTTATTTCGCACGATATATTATTTGCCGTCAATATTTGGCGGAAGCGTCGCTGTCTCTGTATTATGGCGCTTTTTATTCATGAAAGACGGCATAGTCAATAAATTTTTAGCTATGCTTCATATTGGAAGCGTTGATTGGCTTGGAAGCCCGAACATCGCTTTGTTTACGGTAAGCCTTTTGGCTGTATGGCAATTCGGCTCATCTATGGTCATATTCCTTGCTGGGCTGAAACAAATACCCAATGAATTGTATGAAGCGGCTACTGTCGATGGGGCATCGAAAACTAGAAGATTTTTCTCCATAACGCTTCCTATGTTGTCGCCTGTGCTATTCTTCAATTTAGTAATGCAGACCATAAACGCCTTTCAAGAGTTTACAGGGCCGTATGTGATTACAGGTGGAGGCCCTATGAATTCCACATATGTTTACAGCATGCACATATACGATAATGCGTTTAAATATTTCAGAATGGGGTATTCATCAGCACTTTCATGGGTTCAATTTTTATTAATAATGGTAATTACACTGATAATATTTAAGACATCTTCATCGTGGACATATTATGAGGATGGGGGGCAGTCTGTATGAACTGCGCAAAGGGTAAAGATATCTCTATGATATTAACATATTTATTTCTTATAGTATTTGCAGCGCTCATGGTATATCCGCTTTTATGGGTGGTTTCAGCATCGTTTAAGCCCAATGAGGATATATTCAAATCACTTAACCTCATACCGTCCAGGATAGTTACTGATTCCTATATAAATGGATGGAGAGGAACAGGCCAATATACATTTGGCAGGTTTTTCCTTAATACCTTCATACTGGTGGTGCCTACTGTCGTATTTACTGTTATGTCGTCTACAGTAGTAGCATATGGCTTTGCAAGGTTTGAATTTCCGTTGAAAAAGATTTTGTTTGCCCTTATGATAGCTACTTTGATGCTGCCGGATTCGGTTATACTCATACCGCGTTATATACTGTTCAATAAGTTTCATTGGGTAGACAGCTATAAACCTTTTATAATTCCGGCGGTATTCGCTTCGACGCCGTTTTTTGTATTCATGATGGTCCAATTTTTAAGGGGATTGCCAAAAGAGCTTGAGGAATCCGCGACTATAGATGGCTGCAATTCCTTTCAGATACTTTTGCGCATAACCATACCGCTGTGCGTACCTGCCATAATATCCATGGCGATATTTCAATTTATATGGACGTGGAACGATTTCCTAAATACATTGATATATATAAACAGCGTAAGCAAGTACACCGTATCGCTGGGTTTGAGGATGTCTATAGATGCGACTTCGGCAGTAAATTGGAACCAGATAATGGCAATGACGGTTATATCTATGCTGCCATGTATAATAATATTCTTTTCAGCGCAGAAATACTTTGTCGAAGGCATTGCGACCACGGGTCTTAAAGGATAAGATAAGGCCTGCCTATTCACAAAGCGCTTATAAAGGCGTATAATTAAATAAAACAGCGTTATGGTGATAGGATAGTTAGTTATGGATTTAGCTAAATCAAATAATATAATTCATTTTGAGCAGAATGGTAATTTTTATTACAAGTTGGCCCAAAAGCATATTGAAAAGGAAGAATATATAGAAGCGCTCAACTGTTATAGAAAAGCAGTTGATAGAGAGCCGCGCAATTTAGCTTATGTGCTGGAATTAGCAGAGCTCATGACTGAAATGAATTTCTTTGATGAATCTAATGCTCTTCTTGCTTATTCATTGCATTATGCGGGAGAATACGCTGCTAGGCTTTATTTCGATATGGCTTGTAATTTTTTAGGCTCGCAAGATTATGATCAAGCTAGAGAATATTTCGCCAGATATATCGAGATAGAGCCGGATGGCGACTATGCGGATGAAGCTGAGGAATTTCTTGCTATTTTGGAGCTGCAATCCTCATATATAGAAGAAATGATGGACCAAGATAGTGGCTTTAAGGCGTTGTATAAGAGGGCAAGATTGGGCAAACAGCTATTGGACAAGGGAGAGTATAAAAAAGCTATAAAGGTGTTCGAACATGTATTGGAAGAGGACCCGACGCTTTTGTTTATAAGAAACAACCTTTCGCTGGCCTATTTTTGTACCGGAGATGTAGAAAAGGCCATTGAGATTGAAGAAAGTGTTCTGCTCGCTCAAAGCGATAATGTACATGCAAACTGCAATATGGCCCTTTATTATGATGAGATCGGAGACGCTAAAGCGACTAAGGAGTATATAGATAAGATAATAGGGTTGATAGATGCTGATGATCCTGACGCTTTGTGCAAAATAGGCTTAACCATGTGTGAGCTAGGCCAGCACGAGTATGTTTTGAAAGTTTTAAATATGCTCTTAGAATACAATCCTTATGACATAAAAATGCTGCATTACTGTGGCATAGCGTGCCTTAATCTGGAGCAATATAATAAAGCTGCTCAATGGTGGATTAAGGTGCTAAGATTAGACCCGGATAGCTCTGTAGCGTTATTTTATAGGCAAAGGGCGAATATGCATGAGCAAGGTTTGCTGCCTGCCGGACAGTATTTGTATCAATATCAAGTGACAAAAGAGGAGTTTTTAAGGCGCATGGATTTTATAAATGAAATATTGTCATTTGCGCCGGATAAGCTGCGTTATTTATGGAATAATGACCCTGAGTTTTATGATATTATAACTTGGGGCTTAGACATAAATGATGATATGATAAAGAGCATATTGCTTCATATAATAGCAGAATTTAAAGACGATAAGGCGGAAAAAATATTGCGCGAGTTTCTCTTAAGAAGGGGAGAGTCAGAGAGATTGCGCCAAGAAATCTTTGCCTTATTGAAGCAAAATGATGTGAAAGAACCGTATATGGCTTATATAGATCAGAGATTGGTGGAAGTGAAGGTAAACATTGTTCCGGACGGCAAAAATGTATGTGAAGCATATAGAGAAGCGGCTGAATTAGCTGCTAAGATTATGTGCAAGAGGCTTGGGTGCGAAGATGATTGTGCACAGGACATGCGCCAAATAATGGAGGATTATCTTAGGTCAGTATCAGATGGTGAACTAGTTAATATAAGGAAAAAGGAAGTATGGGCTGCTGCATTGGAATATTTTTATTGCAAGCATAAAAAGAAGATTAAGGTATGCATGGCTGATGTGGCCGATAGATACGGGGTATCGGTATCAGCGCTGTCTGGGGCATATCGTCGTTTAACGCAGGCTTTGGGAGGTGTTTGATAATCCTATTGACAAGCGGCTCTGATTTTTGCTAAAGTATATAAGGATATGTGGCTAAATATTTAGTGGAGAGGATGCTAAACTGTTTAAGAAGCAGTAAGGGATCGGGAATATGAATTTTCAAGATATTATTTTAGCGCTGCAGTCTTTTTGGAGCAGCAAAGGTTGTGCTTTAATGCAGCCTTATGATACAGAAAAAGGTGCCGGGACTATGAATCCGGCTACTTTTTTGCGGGCATTAGGGCCAGAGCCATGGAAGGTAGCGTATGTTGAGCCGTCCCGCCGGCCGAAAGATGGAAGGTATGGTGATAATCCCAATAGGCTGTACCAACACCATCAATTTCAGGTTGTCATAAAGCCATCGCCGGATGACATACAGGAAACATACCTGGACAGCTTAAGAGCTCTGGGCATAGAACTCGAGAGACATGATGTCCGGTTTGTTGAAGATAATTGGGAGTCACCGACACTTGGCGCATGGGGCTTAGGCTGGGAAGTGTGGCTGGACGGTATGGAGATAACGCAATTTACATATTTTCAACAAGTTGGCGGTATAGATTGCCGGCCTGTGCCTGTAGAAATAACTTATGGGCTTGAGCGCATAGCCATGTATATTCAGGATAAAGATAATGTTTATGATATACAGTGGGTAGATGGGCTCAAATATGGCGATATATTCCGCAGAGCCGAATGGGAACATTCGAAATATAGCTTTGAGTGCTCTGATGCAGATATGCTCATCAAATTATTTGATATATATGAAAAAGAAGCATATAGGCTGTTAGAAGCAGGCCTTTTGCTGCCAGCATATGATTATGTGCTCAAATGCTCGCATGTATTTAATCTTTTAGATGCGCGCGGCGCTATAAGCGTAAGCGAGCGAGCGTCGTATATAGGGCGTGTTAGGAATATGGCAAGGCGCTGTGCTAAAGAATATTTAAAACAGAGAGAGGCTATGGGCTATCCGCTCATGAGAGAGGGGGTGGCTATATGAGCACTTTCTTATTGGAAATAGGGTGTGAGGAGATACCTGCTCATTTTATGAGCGATGCACTAGCACAGTTAAAGCAAAAGGGAAGGGATTTGTTGCAGCAATACCGATTGTCCCATGATGATGTCCGGGTTTATGGCACGCCCAGGCGCCTGGCGTTCTTGGCAAAAGGCATAAGCCAGCGGCAAAGCGATGCAGAGCAAAAAGTAAAGGGTCCTGCCAAGAAGGCGGCTTACGATGCTGAAGGGCAGCCTACAAAGGCCTTGCTCGGTTTTATGCGCAGTCAGGGCGTGGATATAGATGATTTGACCATAGAAGAATTAAATGGTGTGCCTTATGTTTATGCGCATAAGATAGAGCGCGGTTTGCCCGCTATGGATGTGTTGTCCAAACTGGCTCCGCAGCTTATTATGTCGCTTAATTTTCCTAAGTCTATGCGCTGGGGCGATAAGGAGATAAGGTTTGTGCGGCCTATACGCTGGATAGCAGCCTTGCTGGATAACGAGGTCGTGCCGTTTGATATTGACGGTATACATTCGGGCAGATGTACGCGCGGGCATAGGTTCTTAGCTCCAACAGAGACGGCCTTAAACTGCGCTGACGATTATTTGAGCGTTATGGAAGGGCTGTATGTAATAGCGGATCAAGAACGGCGCATGAATATTATAGAGGAGCAGGTAAAGGATGTGGCTTCAAGCGTCAACGGACATGTCTTAAAAGATGATGATTTGCTGGAAGAAGTGGTTTACCTTGTGGAATATCCGACTGCTTTTATAGGCGCATTTGACGCAGAATACCTGAAACTTCCACAGGAAGTCGTGATAACCCCTATGAAAGATCATCAGCGTTATTTCCAGGTCATGGACCCGGACGGCAAGCTCATGCCGAATTTTATAGCTATTAAGAATGGTACTGCCGATTACATAGATATAGTTAGAGAAGGCAACGAGAAAGTATTGAAGGCGCGTTTGGATGACGCAAAGTTCTTCTTCGAAGAAGATATAAAGAGGCCCTTGGAACAGCGCGTTGATGAGCTAAAAGGTGTAATATTTCATGATGGTTTAGGCACATTACACGATAAGACCATGCGCCTGCAAAGTCTAAGCGTTTATCTGGCTAAAAGCATGGGCGTAAGCAATGAAATATTGATTCATATAGAAAGAGCGGCATACTTATCGAGGGCCGATTTGGTCACAGAGATGGTTAACGAATTCGACGAGCTGCAAGGCGTCATGGGGCGCGAATATGCTAAGCTTCAGGGCGAGCCTGAAGAGGTAGCACAGGCTATATATGAGATGTACCTGCCTCGTTCTGCCGGAGACAAATTGCCCCAGTCTTTAACCGGCGCTATTGTGAGCATAGCTGATAAGTTAGATACGATATGCGGATATTTTAGCATAGGCCTTCAGCCTACTGGTTCGCAGGATCCTTATGCGCTGCGCAGGCAGGCGCTAGGGGTGTGCCGTATAATATACGAAAAAGGTATAAGCATTTCTCTTGTAGATACTATAAAATATGACTTAAAATTATATGATCTAGATGAAGAGACGGCGTCTAAAACGCTGCACGATGTTTTGGAATTCATGAAGCAACGCGTCCGCTTGATGCTAATAGACGAGGGAATATCATATGATGCTGTTGATGCTGCTATAACAGCACAGTTCGATGATATTTATGAGGTGCGCAAGCGCGCTAAAGTAATAGATGATTGGAAAAAGCGTCAAGATTTTGAGGATTTTTTAATAGCTTTCAATAGGCCGAATAATTTAGCGGGTAAAGTTGACAATATTGCAGTAAACGAAGAGGCGTTCTTAGACCCGACAGAGGGTAAGTTATGGCAAGCATATAAAGAGGCTAAAGCGACAGTAGAGGAGGCCCTGGCTGAGGGAAATTATGAGAGAGCCTATGAAACGCTAAAATCACTAAAACCTGCGATAGATGAATTCTTTGATGCTGTGCTCGTCATGGCGGATGATCCTAAAGTGCGCGATAATCGTTTGGCGATTTTAAATAATATTGCCGCGCTATTTAAAAAGATAGGAGATTTTTCCTGCATAGCAATATAGCTGATAATTCAGCTTTATTATATATAACAAAAAGGATAATTGAAAGGAGTCGATATATCTCTATGGCACATAAGTATGTATATTTCTTCGGAGAAGGGGACGGCAGCATGAGAGAGCTGCTGGGCGGCAAAGGTGCTGGATTAGCTGAGATGACCAGGCTTGGATTGCCGGTGCCTCCCGGATTTACCATAACTACCGAGGCTTGTACGAGGTATTATGAAGATGGCGAGGTTATAGGCGAGGATATAATAGAACAAATAAATGAGAAATTAGCTCAATTGGAACAGGTGACCGGTAAAAAATTCGGTGATCCATCTAATCCTCTTTTGGTATCGGTACGTTCTGGAGCCAGGGCGTCCATGCCGGGTATGATGGATACGATACTTAATCTTGGCTTAAACGATCAAACAGTGGAAGGCCTGGCCAAGCTGACCAATAATGAGCGCTTTGCTTATGACAGTTACAGGCGCTTTATACAGATGTTTTCCGATGTTGTAATGGGCATTGAAAAAAGCAAATTTGAAAAAATACTCGATGAGATAAAAGAGGCCAAAGGCTATAAATATGACACAGATCTTACTGCTGAAGATTTAAAAGAAGTGGTAAGGCGCTATAAAGAGCTTTATAAGCAAGAAATGGGTAAAGATTTTCCACAGGATCCCAAAGAGCAGCTTATGGAAGCTATAAAGGCTGTTTTCCGTTCCTGGAATAATCCGAGGGCTATAACGTATAGGCGCCTTAATGAGATACCTAGCTGGTGGGGCACCGCTGTTAATGTACAGGCTATGGTATTTGGCAATATGGGCAATGATTCCGGTACGGGCGTGGCCTTTACGCGCAATCCCTCAACCGGCGAGAAAGAGCTATACGGTGAATTCCTGATGAACGCCCAGGGCGAGGATGTTGTGGCCGGTATAAGGACGCCGCAGCCTATATCTGCTTTAAAAGAGGTTATGCCCGAAGTATATGAGCAATTTGCCGAGCTGGCCAAAAAATTAGAGCAGCATTATAAAGACATGCAGGATATGGAATTTACAATAGAACGCGGCAAGCTTTATATGCTTCAGACGCGTAACGGAAAGCGTACAGCCATAGCAGCCTTGAAAATAGCTATAGATATGGTGGAGGAAGGCTTAATAACTAAGGAAGAGGCTATATTAAAGGTAGAGCCCAAGCAATTAGATCAGTTATTGCATCCGATGTTCGATGAGGCGGCCCTTAAAAAAGCCAAGCCTATAGCTAAGGGCCTGCCGGCATCGCCTGGCGCTGCGTGCGGTATGGTTTACTTTACCGCGGAGGATGCCGTAAAAGCGGCACAAGAGGGCAAAAAAGTTATATTGGTGAGAAATGAAACATCGCCTGAAGACATAGAGGGCATGTATGTGGCGCAAGGCATACTTACGGCACGCGGCGGCATGACATCGCATGCGGCTGTTGTGGCAAGGGGCATGGGCACCTGCTGCGTAGCTGGATGCGGCGATATAAAGATAAACGAAGAGGAAAAATACTTTAAGGTTGACGGCTTGGTAATAAAAGAGGGCGATTACATTTCCATAGACGGCAGCACAGGTTACGTTTATGCGGAAGCCATACCGACGGTAGAGGCTGCTATAAGCGGTGATTTCGCTACCTTCATGGGATGGGCAGATGAGCTGCGCAGGTTGAAAGTCAGAGCTAACGCGGACGTGCCGAGGGATGCCAAAAAAGCTGCGCAATACGGTGCTGAGGGCATAGGCCTTTGCCGCACCGAGCATATGTTCTTTGACGAGGATCGCATTCCCGCTATGCGCGAGATGATAATTTCCAAAACAGAAGAGCAGCGCCGTAAAGCTTTAGCGAAACTTTTGCCTATGCAGAAGGCTGACTTTAAAGGTCTATATAAGACTATGGAAGGCAAACCTGTTACCATAAGGCTATTAGATCCGCCGCTACATGAATTCTTACCTCACGAAGACGACGAAATAGCCGAGTTGGCCCAAGACATGGGCATATCCTTTGACGAGCTAAAAGCTACGGTTGAGAGCTTAAAAGAGTTCAATCCAATGCTCGGCCATCGCGGATGCCGTTTAGCCGTGACGTATCCTGAAATAGCTGAGATGCAGACCAGAGCCATAATGGAAGCTGCCATAGAAGTAAAGCAGGAGACAGGCAATACAATAGTGGCTGAAATAATGGTGCCATTGGTCGGCGAAGTCAAAGAGCTTAAATATGTGAAAGATGTTATAGTGAAGACAGCCGAAGACGTTATAAAAGAAAAAGGCGAGCGCATAGAATACCACGTAGGTACTATGATAGAGGTGCCTAGAGCTGCAGTGACCGCCGATGAGATAGCTAAAGAAGCCGAGTTCTTCTCATTTGGCACAAATGACCTTACGCAGATGACGTTCGGCTTTTCGAGAGACGACGCGGGCAAATTCCTCAACGCCTATTATGATAAGAGAATATATGACTTTGACCCGTTCCAACATCTAGACACAGAAGGTGTTGGCAAATTGATTAAAATGGCAGTTGAGCTAGGCCGCTCTACGCGTCCGGATATTAAGCTGGGCATATGCGGTGAACACGGAGGCGATCCGAGCTCAATAGAATTCTGCGATGAGGTAGGATTGGATTACGTATCTTGTTCTCCGTTCCGTGTGCCTATAGCGCGCCTCGCTGCTGCTCAAGCTGCGGTGAAGCATAAGCAGTCTAAATAGCGTTTCTTAAAAAGTTAAAAAGGGATTGTCGCTAAAAATTGTTAAAGCGGCAATCCTTTTTTTAAAAGGCCGGTAAGTCCTTTAATTCGCGATTTAAAGGTTAACTTACCTGCGGTTCGTAATCTATATTATTATATTGTGTATGTAAGCGGCGCAAAGCTATAATATTTCATCAGCATATGAGGCTTTGCGCCGCTTACAGAGAGAAGCTTTTATAAATTACGAATTAAGGTTAACTTACTATAAGTTTTTATTTTCTTTGCCCTATGTTATAATAATAAACGATTACTTGCGATAAAGGGGTATTTTTACATATGAAGATGTCACAAATGTTTTTCACGACATTGCGCGAGGTGCCGGCGGAAGCTGAGATACCCAGCCATCAACTTATGCTGCGGGCCGGTCTTATGCGCAGACTAGCGAGCGGTATATACAATTATTTACCGCTTGGCAAACGCGTGTTGAAAAAAGTTGAAGAAATAGTGCGTCAGGAAATGGATAAAACGGGTGCACAGGAGATATTGGCTTCAGCCCTGCTGCCGGCAGAGCTCTGGAAAGAGACAGGCAGATGGGATGTATTTGGACCGGAGATGTTCAAATTGAAGGATCGAAACGGCCGCGAATTTTGTCTGGGGCCAACCCATGAAGAGATATTTACCGATATAGTGCGCAATGAAGTTAAGTCGTATAAACAATTGCCTTTTAATCTTTATCAAATTCAGACTAAATATAGAGATGAAAAACGCCCTCGTTTTGGTGTTATGCGTTCGCGCGAATTTATAATGAAGGATGCTTATAGCTTTGATAAAGATTGGGAAGGCCTGGATATCTCATACAAAAAGATGTATGATGCATATTGCGCTATATTTGACCGGTGCGGATTAAAATATTGGGTAGTGGAAGCAGACAGCGGTGCCATGGGAGGAAAAGATTCCAACGAATTTATGGTGCCTTCTGATGTAGGAGAGGCAGAAGTGGCCTTTTGTGAAAGCTGCGGTTATGCTGCTAATGTCGAGAAAGCCCCATGCGTGAGCTTGCCGCTTGACGCGCAAGAACCGGAGAAAGAAATTAAAAAAGTTTCTACTCCAGACGTAAAAACGGTCGAGGAATTAATGAACTTTTTTAAGACGACTGCCGATAAATTTGTAAAAACGCTCATTTATAAAATAGATGATAAAGTAGTGGCAGTGATGATACGCGGTGACCGGGATGTAAATGTAACAAAGCTTCAAAATCTATTTAACGCCTCAGAAATAGAAATGGCGGATCCTAATACCGTGGAACAGGCAACCGGCGCTGAAGTCGGCTTCGCGGGCCCTATAAATATAAAAACAGATGTTTTGGTAGTGGATGAGGAAGTTGCGCATACAAAAAACTTCATAATAGGGGCGAATGAAACGGGATATCACTATGAAAACGTCAATTATGGCAGGGATTTTACTGCCGATATAGTGGCTGACATACGCAATATACAACCAAAGGATCCATGCCCTAAATGCGGCGAGCCTATAAACATAGCTCGTGGCATAGAAGTAGGGCATATATTCAAATTAGGTACGAAATATACAGAAGCATTGGGCGCTACTTATCTCGATGAAAACGGGGAAGAAAAACATATCATAATGGGCTGCTATGGGATCGGCATAAACCGCACAGTGGCAGCCATAATAGAGCAATATCACGATGATAAAGGCATAATATGGCCTATGAGCGTCGCGCCTTATCATGTCATAATTGTAGTAGCTAGCAATTATCAGGCGGAACAATTACAGGTAGCGGAAAAAATACATGACGAATTGGTTAGCCGCGGTATAGAGGTCTTGCTTGATGACCGCGACGAAAGGGCCGGGGTTAAATTCAATGATGCTGACTTAATAGGTATACCTATAAGGATTACAGTTGGGAAAAAGGTAAATGATGGGGTGGTAGAGTTTAAGCGCAGAGGCACAGCCGACACCATAGATGTTCCAATTGAGGATATAGTAGACATGGTAGCCGATGAGGTCAAAAGAGAATTGAGATAAATATAAAGATTGATATAAAGATTCCTCCGTTTTGTGCCGAAAATACAGATAGAATGGTAAAGAAACGGAGGAATTTATTATGGGTTCTAGTTCTGTCAGTTCTCTTAACAATCTAAGCCTTCTTAGAGTAAACGGCTTAGCTACTGGCATAGATACCGAAAGCTTAGTACAGCAACTTATGGCAGCACAGCGTGCCCCATTAGATAGATTAAAACAACAGCGCCAGACATTGGAATGGACGCAGGAAGCTTATCGGACAATGAACACGACACTGCTTAACTTTCGCAACGCAGCCGCTTCGATGCGCTTGCAGTCTAGCTTTCTTATTAACAAGGTAAGCTCATCGAACGAGTCGGTGGCTACGGCTACAGCTAGCGGTTCCGCTATAGGTTCTGTTTATGATATTAACGTTACCCAGCTAGCGTCAGCTGCCAAGGCGATAAGCAGCAATGGTATATCGAATGAAAAGTATGTTCTGACGGGCCAGGCTATAACAGCTCCCGTTGCGATCGACGAGAGTTCTAATTCGTTTAAGCTAAAAGTCGGAAATGAAACGTATGATGTATCTTTGGACAATGGCAATTATACGGCGGAAGAATTGGCTGGTGCTATAAATGACAAGATAAGCGGTTCTGGCGTAACGGCATTTGTGGCCTCTGACGGCAAGCTCCAGTTTGTTTCTGATTCCCAGTTCGAATTGCTTCCGGCAACTGAGAACGATGCGCTAAGCAAGCTCGGCTTTGATGTGGCGGCCGATAGTTCTGCTAAAGCTGTCTTGAAGGGCATAGACCTTAATGAATCCATAGACCTTATGATAAAAGAAGGTCGATTGAATGGCCCTAGCGGTGGCTATGGAACAAATCTTTCTTTTGCTATAACAACATATAATCAGGATGGCACACCGCTATCTAAGCAGTTTACATTTGACGCTACCAAACAAAGCCTTCAAGATATAATAAATACTGTGCAAAAAGCAGGCATAGGCCTTTCGGGTTTTTATGACGAAGCCAGCGATAAGGTTATGTTTACATCAAAATATACTGGCAAGACCAATGCTAATGGTGCTGGCATAGAATTTAGCGATAGCACAGGGTTTATTTCTAGCACTTTAAACCTTGCGGTTACGGATGGGCAAAATGCAAAATTTACCATAAATGGCCTAGAAACAGAACGCAAGAGCAATACATTCGTTATAAATAGTGTGACATTTACGCTGAAAAGCGCAGGTGCATCTACCATATCAATACAGCAGGATACAGATGCGATAGTGACCAAGATAAAAGATTTTGTCAATCAGTATAATGATATATTGGATAAAATAAATACTGCTTTGACAGAAAAGCGCTACAGGGACTATCAACCCCTTACTGATGAGCAAAAAGAGGCAATGACCGATAAGCAAATAGAACAATGGGAGGAAAAAGCAAAAAGCGGCTTATTAAAGAGCGATTCACTGCTTTATAAGACTTTTTACGATTTGCGCAACGCTATAACTACTCCTGTTCAAGGAACAACTGGTGATTTGAACAGCCTCTCTAAAATTGGTATAACTACGGGTTTATGGTATGAAAATGGTCATTTATATATCGACGAAACGAAATTAAGCGAGGCTGTGGCTAATGACCCGGATGGTGTTATGCAGCTTTTCACCAAGACATCTACTTCTACGGATAAGACGCAAGCCTTTAACGAATCCGGCATTGCCCAGCGCTTGTATACAGTGCTTGGAAATGCTATAGACTCCATAACACAAAAAGCTGGAAGCACATCATCTTTGGTGGATAATAGCATGTTAGGCCTGCGTATGCGAGATATAGACACGCGCATAACCGATATGCAGGATAGATTAAACGATATAGAAAATCGCTATTATCAACAATTTGCGGCTATGGAGGAGGCCATAAACAATATGAACGCCCAAAGCGCATGGCTTTCTCAGCAGTTGAGTGTATTAAGCGGTAAGTAACTTAAATGAAAGGGGCTCAATATTAGAATGGCATTAAACAATCCATATGTTCAGTATAAACAAAGCAGCATTATGACAGCTAGCCCTGGAGAGCTTATATTAATGTTATATGATGGAGCTATAAAATTTATAAAGCAAGCAAAAACGTATATAGACCAAAATGATTTGCCCAAAGCTCATAAATCTATCTTAAGGGCTGAAAATATAATAGCAGAGCTTATGGCTGATTTAGATCCCGATTACGATATATCGAACAACTTATATAGCCTTTATGAATTTATAAATGATACATTGGTAAGGGCTAATATAAAGAAGGATAAAGAATTATTAGACCAAAGCCTAGCGCTTTTAAACGATATGCGCGATACCTGGGATGAGGTTGTCAAGCAGTATAGAAAACAAGAATATGCTGGGATATGAGAACCATGGAGGCTTTAGAACAAAAAAAGCTGCTTATGCTGAAGATAAAAGAAATAGCCTTGTGCCAGCAGTCAGCTATAAAAGAGAACGATATAGAAAGCCTTGAGCGCCTGATATCCGAGCGCCAGCGCTATATGAATGAAATAGAAAATATAAGCGATAAATCAATAGATGCAGATTTGGCCGATATTATAGGTCAAATAATGCAGGTGGATGAGGTTAATCGCTCGATGATGGATAAGCTGGTAGCGGATATAAGCAGCAAGATAAATGGTGTCAAGAAGGCTAGAGATGTTTTCAATGCTTATAATGGCATAATGCCATCTCAGCCGACTTCTGCTTTCGTTGATAAAAAAACATAGATATAATATAGAGCCGGCCGTAAGGCCGGCTTTTTTATATGGGTTCAACTTTAATTCGTAATTTATATTATGGTGCGTTTACAAGCGATACAAAACTGTAATATTTCACCAGCATATGGGGTTTTGTATCGCTTGCAGAAAGAAACTTTTATAAATTACGAATCGCAGAGCTTCAAATAAGTTTGTACAAATGTTGTAAAGATTGTGTTATAATAAATATTAAAACGATAGCGATTATTAGGGGTGTGCTCTATGCCTAAATGGTTGAATTGGCTGCTTTTGGCGATATTGGCAATAATTAGCGTGCAGATAATAGCGCTTTTCAAAATGCCGTCTAACGCTTCACAGTTGCCGTCTGATGCAGGTGATAAGGAGCAACTGACGCTGCATTTTATGAGCAATTGGGGGGAAGGCGATCCGCGCGCGAAAACTTTGCAGCAAATTTTAGATGAATATGCTGAGCAGAATTCTTTAACCATCATTAACGAATCTATGTATGGCGATGATTTTTTTGATAATCTTAAAATAAATTTCGCATCATCAGACGATCCCGATATATTCACGGCTTCGCCAAATGATGATATCGCTTCTCTTATACAGGCCGGTAAAATCATTTCTTTAGACTCTTTCTTGAAAAATGATCCTAAATGGCTCGATGGTTTCAAAAGCGGTGTGCTTGATTATGATATGTACGAAGATAAAATATATGGCGTTCCCCTTGAGCTTGTTTATCAGTGCCTTTTCATAAACACTGATCTTTTTAACGAGTACAACATACCTATACCAACGACCTATGACGATTTAAAACTCGCGATATTGATGTTTCGCAGAGAGCAAGTTATTCCTATAGCATATAATTCTCTTTCGGAAGGGGCCTATTTGTACGAAAACCTTATAACGCGGTTAGGAAGCAAATCTGAAATAGAAAACAATCCTAAAAACATATTTCCGCCTGATGCTTATCTCGATGGGATAGTATATTTAAAAGAGCTCTATCAATTAGGGGCTTTCCCGTGGGAAGCGTTTATGCTTGATGATCAAGGGAAAGATGACCTTTTTATAAACAAAAAAGCCGCTATGTTAGTGCAAGGTTCCTGGTTTATAAGTCAGCTGCCTAGAGATGATTCGACAGTTTCGCTTGCGGCTTTTCCGTATTTTTCGGACAAAAGGGAATACGCCGATGGTATTGTGCTTGACGTAGGCAACGGCAATTTCTATATGAGCGCTAAAGCCTTTTCTAATCCGGGCAAACGCCAAGCGGCCATCGGCCTTCTTAAGAAATTAACGTCACCCGAAACCGCTTTGAAATTTGCCAATGAGACAGGTATGTTTACTGCTATAAAACTAGATGGTTATAAGCTCGACCAAAGCCGGTTGGCCCAAGAGGGGGCTGCCTTGGTGGCTAATGCTAAATATACGGTCAGGCCGGTGCATAGCGTACTGGAGAAACGCACATGGAACGATGGCGTTGTTAAGAAGCTTCCTTATATTCTGGACGATATGGATAGTCCGCCTAAGGATGCGGCACGCGCTCTCTGGTATTCTATTTGGGAGCAATGAAGATGAAAGCTAAAAGTGCCATGCTTAAATTGATAAATTTTTTAAAAGAAGTTTATTATAACTGTTCGATAAGGCGTAAATTTATAATGCTTTTATGTATACAGATAATAGTTCCTATAGTGTTGATGGGCTATACTGCTTATCGAAAGTCAGCGCAAATTTTCCAAGCCGAGGTATATTCTCAAGATGTGCTAAGGATGATAGAACTCAGGCTTAATGATTATATTCAGAATATAAATCTGATGTCTAAAGACCTTTTGTATAATCAGAACGTATATGAAGTCCTTTCTTCGCATAATTGGAGCTACGACCCGTTAGTCTATTACGAAAATGAGGAAAAAATATCTAACGCGCTCAAACAGTTTTTGGTATCTAAAGATGAGTTTGAGGCGGTTTGCCTGGTATCTGCGGACGGGAAATTTTATACTGTAGCTAGGGATCCAAATAAAACAAACATGAGGCTTATATTGCCATATAAAGAAGTTTTAAATAAAGCCATGGCGGAAAATGGCAGGGAAGTATGGTATTTTGACGAGAGTGGGACATCAGTTAATAATATATTTATAGCTAGGGTAATATATGATAAAGATAGGTTTAATGAAATAGGCTTAATGGCTATCCTGCTGGACAAGAATTTTCTGGCTAAAGAGTACGATGATTTAAGAGGGCAATTTATGCAAAACATAGCTATACTCTCGCCAAGCAATAAAGAAATAATAGGAAGAAATTCTACAGATAAAAATATATACAATAGCGATGCTATAAAGAGGATTAAAAACGGCCGTGAGTCTTTTGTAGATGATAAAACCGAGATGTTTGTGTCATATATAGCCATGGCAACCCCGGGCTGGAAGATAGTCAGCTATACGCCGCTAGATATACTGTATAGCGATATAAATGACTTAAGGAAACTTTTTGTCTTATTATCAGCGATGACCATAATAATAGTGTTTATGCTGAGCGTTTATATGTCATCTGATTTAATAAAACCTATAAATGACATTGTAGAGGCCATGACCAAGGTCAGAAACGGTGATACTACAGCAAATGTCAGCATCACTAGAGGCGATGAGCTGGGATTTTTGGCTAATTCGTTCAACGATATGACAAGCAGCATGGATTATCTGATAAAGCAAATATATATGGAGCAGATAACGCGCAAGGATGCACAGCTCAAAGCCCTTCAATCACAGATTAATCCTCATTTTTTGTTTAATACTTTAGACTATATAAACTGGATGGCGCGTATAAACCATGTCGATGAAATGACGGAAGCAGTTAGCAATTTATCTAAGCTGATGGAGGCTAGTATAGGCAAAGGCGATAGGTTTATTACTGTAAAAGAGGAGTTTAATTATATAGATTATTATGCGTCCATAATTAAATTAAGATTTGAAGGCAAAATAGAGGTGGTGAAAGATGTACAGTTCGAGACCCTTAAAATTAAAATACCGCGGTTATTGATACAGCCGCTGGTAGAAAACGCAGTGTATCATGGGATAGAAAAATCTGTTAATAAAGGCATTATAACGCTTAAAGCTTATATATCGGGTGTTTGCCTCGTAATCGAGGTTATAGACAACGGCGTGGGCATAGATAAAGATGACCTGGATATATTAAACGATATGCTTTCCATGGATAATGAGACTTACTTTAAAAGGTTTAATGAAAATGGGAATAAGAGCATAGGCATAGAAAATGTCAATCGCAGGATAAAGCTTTTGTATGGAGAAGACTATGGCTTAAGCATTTGGAGCCGCAGGGGAGAAGGTACTAAGGTGATTGTCAGGATTCCGATAGACCAAACGCATGAGGAGGAAACATATGTTTAAGGTTGCGATAATAGACGATGAGCCAGTTATAATTAAAGGCTTAAAAAGCGTAATGGATTGGGCGAAATATGATTGTGAAGTATGTGCTTGTGCCTCGGACGGCATTGAAGGGGAAAATATCATAGAGCAATTTCATCCCGATATAATTATAACTGATATAAGAATGCCTGGGTCTGATGGCTTGGCTATGATAGATAAGGTTAAAAATATAGTGCCATGGGCTAAGATAATATTCCTTACGGGTTATAGGGACTTCGATTATGCGAAAGAGGCTATTAAACTGGGCGCATTTGATTTTTTACTTAAACCTTGTGACTTGGGAGAGCTTACAAGCGCTATAGAAAGGGCTGCAGAAGAATTGAAAATGCAGCAAAATAATATAGAGCAAAACGAAAAGCTGAAAAAACTTTTTGAGCAAAATATACCTCTTTTGAAAGAAAAACTATTATATGACATAATATGGGGGATAAGCACAGATAAAGATGAAATAAAGGCTAAACTGGATCTATTTGACATTCATATCGGCTATTTTGCTTTGATTCTCGCGGATAATGATAGGTGCTGCATTAGCGAGGAACGGACTAATGGGTATTTATATCAATTTGGTGTCATAAATCTATTTAAAGAGGCTTTTGCAGGTGTTTTTGACATAACGTATATAAGCCTGGACATGAGCAAAGTGGGCTTTATTATCCATTTAGCAGACAAACCATGCGATGATGCCTTGAGTGATATATATGATAAATGTGGTTATATACAAAAGCTTGTGCAGGACTGCTTCGGATTTACTATAAGTCTCGCTGTTAGCTCGCCCGGGCATGGGGCATTTGATCTGCCTTTGAAGCTCAGGGAGTGCCTCAACGCTATAAAGTATAAGTGTTACTTAGGAGAGAATTCCGTAATATTATATAAAGACCTACATGCAATCTTTGACTATAAGGATATCTCAGCCTTAGAACGTTATCGCTCTGATTTAATGGAAAGCATAAGGATAGGCAATATTCAAATGGTTGATTCAAATATAAGAGCGTTTCAAGATTATGTTAATGATATTAAAGACATTGATAAAGATTATCTAAGCCACTTTATACACCAGATAATAAATAATATATTAGAGATATATGAGCCGGTTTTGAAGGATAACAAGAATGAAATTTGCATAGCTGCAGACGATATTGATGGGGCTTTTGAGGTCCTATTAACTGCTGCTGTAAAAGCGGCCGGTGCTATAAATGAACATAATAATAGGAATATAAGCGATGTATTAAAGAGGGCTGTGGAATATATACGCGAAAATTATGCTAAGCCAATTACTTTAGAAGACGTGGCTAGGCATACCTTTGTAAGCTCGTATTATTTGAGCAGGCTTTTTAAAAAGGAATTAAACAAGAACTTTATAGATTATGTAAATGAGCTCCGCATGGAACGCGCAAGACAGCTTTTAAAACAAGGTAATCATAAAAGCTACGAGATAGCTGAGATGGTAGGCATATCGGATCCTCATTATTTTTCCAAGATGTTTAAAAAATATTTCGGTGTAACGCCGACGGAATTTAAAGAAATGATGTAATATCTTGTTCTAATTGTTACATTATTTTGTCATAAATATCATCAAAATGTTATAACAGGACAACAATTATGTACATTTTATACAAATCATCTATCTATTATAATTAAGTCAATGCTATAGCATTGTATGTACATTTCTAAAGAAGGAGATAGGAGGAAGTATTTATGACAAAATTCAAAAAGGTTATAAGCCTTATATGCATTTGCGCGATGGTCCTGGTTATGTTCGTTGCGTGCGGTACGCAAACGCCACCGAGCACTACCAATAATGCGAATAATGCTGAAGGAACCACAGACGAGAACAATGATACAGGCGGAACTTCAAGTTCAGCGAATAAGAAGGAAACTCCCAGGAATGAAACGCTGTATGTCAATGGCCTTCAATGGGGTGCTCCTGCAAATTTCAACATATTGACAGGTAATCCTGCGTTTCCTATGAATGGGACGGGCAGAGAATTGACATATGAGACCATGTTTATGTTCAACCAGTTGACAGGCAAAATGGAACCGTTGCTTGGAGAGTCGTACGATTGGGCTGATGATTACACATTAAAGGTAAAACTCAATAAAAATGCTCATTGGAATGACGGACAGCCTCTTACAGCCGAGGATGTGGCTTACACATATGAACTGGGCAAAAAATATGATGTTAATTGGAGCGGTGTGTGGCTTTATCTAGAATCTGTGACGGCAGAATCGGATGATACTGTGACCTTTAAGCTAAAAACAGATCCTTACAACAGGCTGATGGTATTAGACAGCTTGCAGGGCATCTTTATACTGCCAAAGCATGTATGGGCAAAAATAGAATCAGACTCTAACAACGACATAGCTAAGATGAGAGAATATTTTAATGAGGATCCCGTTGGATCTGGTCCATATAAAGTGTACTACTATGACGATGTAAAGATAACCTTAATAAGGGACGATAATTATTGGGGCAAAGCCCTATTTGGGAAGCTTCCAGCGCCTAAATATATAAGCCATGTAATATTTAAATCAAATGATGCTGGCAACCTCGCCTTAAAAAATGGTGAAGTGGATGTTTCACAGCAGTTTATACCGAAAGTATGGCTTATGTGGCAAGACGGGGCTCCAATTAAGACATATCTTAAAGACGCGCCTTATTATATTCCAGGCAGCATGCCGTCTATATTTATCAATTTGAGCAAAAAAGGCTTAAATGTACCAGAAGTGCGCAAAGCACTGGCCATGTGCATAGATTATAAGAAGATAGGCGACGTAGCCATGAGCGGTTATACGGATCCAATCGAACCGTCCATAACATTAAAGACCGATGCCGAATCTCAATACGTAGACTTAGAAAAGATAAAGCCGTATCAATGGACGACCAATGTTGAAGAGGCTAACAAGCTTCTCGACTCGATAGGCGCGAAGAAAGGCTCCGATGGGATAAGGGTACTAAAGGATGGCACAAGGCTTGGCCCGTATGACTTGGAGTGCCCATATGGTTGGACCGATTGGAATGCCTCGCTTGAAATAGTTATGCAGTCCGCGAAGCAGATAGGGATAGAATTAAGGACTAAATTCCCAGAGCAGGCCGTTTGGAACAACGATATGCAAACCGGTAACTTCGATATTATAATGAATACCCCTGCGGGCAATGCTTCGCCTAGCCAGCCTTGGCTAAGAGCGAGAACAATAATGCAGTCTGAAGGTGTACCGCCTATAGGCCAAATGGCATTTTGGAATTGGGAGCGCTTTAAAGACGCTAGAGCCGATGAGTTGCTAAACTTAATACCTCAAAAAACGGATATAAATGAATTGAAGGAACTGTATACAGAGCTTGACATAATATATTTAAAAAACATACCGAGCATACCGCTTATGTATAGGCCGTGGCTGTTCTATACAGTTAATGAGAGCGTATGGTCCGGGTTCCCTGTCGAGGGAGACGGAACGGATATTCCTCCGCAAATATGTATGGACGGCGCTGGTGTAAGAGCTCTTTATAAGATAACTGCTAAGTAAAATAGTAGGGAAGGGGTTTCCCTTCCCTTATAATTTTAAAAAGGGAGGCAAATATGAACAATTACACAAAATATCTTTTAAAGAGGCTCTTTTGGTATTTGTTAACCTTCGTCATAGCGGTGTCTTTGAACTTTTTACTGCCGAGAATGATAAAAGGCAATCCCGTAAGCGTAATAGTATCTAATCTGGCTGCGGGGATGGCGGACAGCAATGCCCAAAAGAGGCTTTACGAGACCTTTATGAAAGAGTTTGGTTTGAATCAGTCGCTTTTTAAGCAATACTTAATTTATTGGGGGAACTTATTGCACGGCAATCTAGGCACATCCTTCAGCCTCTATCCTAAGACGGTTTCCAGTATACTAGCCTCCGCTCTTCCATGGACTATAATGCTGCAATTGCCAGCCATTCTAGTAGGCTGGATAGTTGGAAATTTGTTAGGCGCTTTAACCGCGTATAAAAGAGGCATATATGAAAAAACCATATTTCCTCTTTCGCTTTTTATAAATTCTATACCCTCTTTCGCTTTGTCGATTATACTTTTGTATTTTTTTGCCGTACATCTAAAGTGGTTTCCAACAGGGGGCGGCTATGATTATAATTTGATGCCAAGCCTTAGCTGGCAATTTATATCATCAGTGTTGTACCATTACCCTCTACCATTTTTGTCCATAGTGTTGGTGATGATAGGCGGCCAGGCGATAGGCATGCGCTCTATGTCAATTTATGAATTAAATGCTGACTATGTTCTGTACAGCAAGTTAATGGGGGTCAGCGACTCTAAAATAGTGCGCTATGTTTTCAAAAACGCCGTTTTGCCCCAGATAACAGGCCTGGCCTTATCGCTAGGTACCATGGTGAGCGGCGCCCTTATAACTGAAATAGTATTCAATTATCCCGGAATAGGCACATGGATGTTTACTGCTATAAGGCAGCTAGACTATCCGCTGATATCCGGTTGCACGCTTATGATAACAATAGCGGTTTTGGCTGCTAATTTTTTGATAGAAATAATATATGGGCTTATAGATCCGAGGGTAAAAGCTGCTCAGATGGAGGAGGGATAATATGCGCGATACATTTAAGATACTTTTTAAATCCTCTAGGTTCATAACAGGGCTTATAATATTTGTAACTATTTTAGCGCTGATATTCATATATCCTATTATAAATACCAATGACCCCCTTGAAATGCAAGGCATGAGCTTTGATCCACCTAGCGAGCAGTTTATACTTGGAACCGATAATTTTGGCAGAGATATGTTTTTAGAGCTTATGTACGGGACGAGAACTTCTCTTTATGTGGGTTTGATAGCAGGGCTTATAGCTACGGCGATAGGGCTTACGCTCGGGTTGTTTGCTGGCTACATCGGGGGTATGACTGATAACGTGATAACCACTATTACAAATATGTTTATAGTTATACCATCTTTTATCATACTTATATTAGTATCGGTGAGCATAAATTCGCGGAGCTCCACCATAACAGCTCTTATTATAGGGTTTACGAGTTGGCCTTGGACAGCCAGGGCTGTAAGGGCGCAGACCGTTTCGCTGCGCAACAGGGATCACGTTAGCATAGCTAAAATATCAGGTTATAATACCTTTCAGATAATACTGTACGATATATTGCCTTATGCTGCGTCTTATGTGGTTATGGCGTTTATACTTCAAATAGCCTCAGGCATATTGTCGGAGGCAAGTATATCGATGTTAGGGTTAGGACCTTATAATACTGTTTCTCTTGGCACCATGATGAACTGGGCATTGATGTTTGAAGCGCCAGCTGCCGGGGCCTGGTGGGCGTTTATACCCACGGCCATAGTTATAGCACTTATAACATTTTCATTGTATATGATGAACAGCGGTATGGATGAAATATTCAATCCTAAGATAAGGAGCTAAACTATGGGAAAAAATGTTTTAACGGTAAAAGATTTAAAGACCTTCTATAAGACAAGGTTGAATGAATATGTATATGCGGTGGATGGCGTGTCGTTTGACTTACGCTCGGGAGAAATATTAGGTATAGCGGGTGAGTCCGGATGCGGTAAGTCCACGCTCTCGCTTAGCCTAATGGGCTATTATTTCCCGCCGCTGCATTATAAAAGCGGCGTTATAGAAATAGACGGCACGGATATAATGAAACTAAAGTATGATAATTTAAGGGTGGGTTTCTTAGGTACCAAGATCTCGTATATTCCGCAAGCGGCCATGAATGCTCTTAATCCTACCATGAGGGTGATAAACTTCATACAAGATATAGCTGAGGAACATAAACTGGGCATGACAAAAGAGCAGGTATATAATATGGCTAAAGAGCGTTTTTTGGCATTAAACTTACCGGAGAGAACCTTGGGAGCATATCCTAATGAGCTGTCAGGCGGCATGAAGCAAAGAACGGTTATAGCGATATCGGCTATGCTCAATCCTGAAATATTAATAGCAGATGAGCCGACGTCCGCGCTAGATGTAACTACGCAAAAAGTTGTCATAAAAATGATGAAGGATTTGATGAATAAATCCTTTGTAAAGTCCATAATCTTTATAACACATGAACTTCCGCTACTGCGCCATATAGCTGATAGAATAATAGTCATGTATGCGGGCCAATTTGTTGAGATGGGTACATCCGAAGAAATTATATTTTCACCGCTGCATCCTTATTCAAAGGCACTCATGGGCTCTATAATAGTGCCGGAGAAAGGCATGAAGGACCAGAAACTAAGCTGTATACCCGGGGCGCCGCCTAACCTCAAACATGTACCAGAAGGCTGCAGATTTGCCGATCGGTGCCTTTATGCCGAAAGCGAATGCCGGCAAGGCGATATAGAGGAGAAATACTATAATGGTCGTATGTACAAATGTATATTCGATTATGAAAAGTTAAAGGAGCTTTATGGCTATGAGCAATGATAAAGCAAATGAATTATTAAAGGGCGAACATATAGTTCGCGTATTTGGTACGGGGAAAAACAAGGTTTATGCGGTAAATGACGTTAATTTTTCTTTTCACGAAAGCGAGATAATATCTATAGTCGGTGAAAGCGGCAGCGGGAAAACAACACTAGCCAGAATAATAATGGGTCTTATAAAGCCAACTAGCGGCGAAATATTCTATAAAGGGAAGCCGCGTGACTTATCGACGCAGAAGAAGCGCAAGGAGTATTGGAAGGAAATTCAGGCCATATTTCAGGACCCATTTTCGTCATTTAATCAATTTTTTCGAGTGGAGAGGGTGTTGTCCGATTGCCTGAAGCTAAAACAGCTAAAATTAACACAAGAAGAACGCGTAAAAAGGATGAGAGATGCATGTAGATTTGTAAATCTTGAATATGACGAAATATATAATAAATATCCATTTGAGCTGTCAGGCGGCCAGATGCAGAGGCTTATGATAGCGAGGATATTCATATTAGAGCCGAAGGTCCTTATCGCCGATGAACCAACATCTATGATAGATGCTTGCTCACGCTCCACCATATTAGACCTGCTCATGGGCCTGAGAGAACGGAATAATATGACAATAGTATTCATAACCCATGATTTGGGTCTGGCATATTATGTAAGCGATACTATGTATATTATGCAAAAAGGGCAATTTGTAGAATACGGGAGCGCGGAAGATATCATAACTAATCCGAAGCATCCTTACACAAAGCAGCTTATAGAAGATGTTCCTAAACTCAGAGAAGAATGGAAATTTGCTTAATAATTTAACACAACACTTGCTAACGGGCAGCAATTTATTTTGCTGCCCGTTTTGTATATATTTTCTAACTATAATATAAATTACGGATTACAGATTCGTAATTTATATATTGGATTATTTGGTATTTATACTGTATAATGATTGCAATGATTGCTTTTTGTGAGCGTATAGGAGGTATGAATTAATGATAATAGAATATCTAAAGCAGCAGTTTTCTAATCCTACCAAAGAATACAGAAGTGCTCCATTTTGGTCGTGGAATGACAGATTGGACCCTGACGAAATAGCCTGGCAGATAAGAAACATGAAAAAAGCCGGTATAGGCGGTTTTTTCATGCATTCGCGGGAGGGCTTGGAAACGCCTTTTATGAGCGAGGAATGGATGCGCTGTGTTAAAGCTGCTGTAGATTCGGCAAAAGAGATGGGCATGGACGCGTGGCTATACGATGAAGACCGCTGGCCTTCCGGCTTTGGCGGCGGTATGGTGGCTGCGAAAATAGGCGATGAAGGCCGCGCCAAATTGCTTACGCTTGTGGAGCTTGAACCGGGGCAACGGGTAGAGGATGTGCTATCTGCTTTTTACATACAGCTTACTGATAATAAAATAACGTACATAGAACCTATAGCCATAGATGATGTTGTAAAAGAAGGGGCCCGCGCTATAGCATTTAAGCGTGAAATATGCGCTAAAAGCGATTGGTTCAATGGTGAGGCATACGCTGATAATCTGAATCCCAAAAGCGTACGCGCTTTTATAGAGTCTGTTTACGAGCCTTATTACGAACGCTTCGGCGATGAATTTGGCAAAACAATACCAGGTATATTTACCGATGAGCCCAATATATTTTCTGGCCACAATCCTGGTATGAGAGGTGTGCCTTGGACGGATGTTTTTCCTCAATATTTTGAGCAAAAACGCGGCTATAACATAGTGGCTCTATTGCCTTACCTGTTCTTTGATGGAGACAAATCCACTGAAATAAGGCATGATTATTGGCGAACTATTTCTGAGCTTTTTGCCGAGGCCTATTCGAAGCAGTTAGGCCAATGGTGCGATGAGCACGGCATAGGATTTACCGGCCATTATTTATATGAAAATGAATTCGCATCGGCTATCAGGTGCGGCGGCAGCATAATGCCGCATTACCAATATGAACACCAACCCGGCATAGATATATTGACCGAGTCTATAAACGAGACGCTTACCGTAAAACAATGCAGCAGCGTCGCGAATCAATTTGGGCGGACGCGCGTGGTATCAGAATTATATGGATGCACCGGATGGGATTTCACATTTGAAGGCCAAAAGTGGGTTGGCGATTGGCAATACGCATTAGGCGTGAACCTGAGATGCCAGCATTTGGCGCTTTATTCATTGCGCGGTTGCCGCAAGCGCGATTATCCGGGCTCATACAATTATAACAATACATGGTGGAAATACAACAAAGTTGTAGAGGATTATTTCGGGCGCTTATCGCTTGTGCTTTCTTCGGGTAAAGTAAAAAGGGATATATTGGTCATTCATCCAATAGAAAGCGCATGGTGCCGCTTTAATGGCAGCAATGATGATGAAGTAAATGCTATGGGACAGTCCTTCCAAGCATTATGCGACGGATTTTTGGGCTTGCATCGGGATTTTGATTTAGGCGATGAATCCATAATGGAAGCGTACGGCCGTGTCGAAAACGGCGATTTTGTGGTAAACCAGGCAAAATATAAAACAGTTATAGTACCGCCTATGCTAACTATGCGCCGCGCGACAGCGAGTCTTTTGCAATCCTTTATGGATAATGGCGGCAAGGTCATCTTTGTAAGGCCCTGTGCCACGATGGTAGATGCTCGCGGTGATGATGCCCTGGCAGCTTTGTTTGGCCATCAGAACGCTATTGTAGTGGATAATGACCTATCTGTCATAGAAGATGTTTTAAGCAGTATTCTAGAGCGGCATATAAGCATAACAGATAGAGCCGGGCAACAGGACGAGGCGCTTATATATATGCAGCGGTGCGTTGATGATGGGCAGGCGTTCTTTGTAGTTAACACCGACCGCAATAATAGCCATAAAGTGCGCATTAAACTAAAAGGCAATGGGCATTTAGAACAGTGGAATGCCTTGACAGCGGATATAAAACCTATAGCTGCCGATATTGAGGGCGGTTATATGGCATTTGACGCCGAATTTGCTCCTGCAGCCTCTATGCTTTATATAATGGATACCAGAAGGCCTCCTGCTAATGTTGCTCCGTACAAGCCTAAAGAGGTAGATGCGAGATATGTAGGCCCTGTATGTGAATTTGCGCGCACTGATCCAAATGTGCTGACGCTGGATTATTGTCAGTATCGTTTTGACAGCGAGGATTGGTCGCCTTTTATGCAGGTATGGCAGGCTCAAGATGCCATAAGAAAGCGCCTGGATATGCGCTCTATAGCCATAAACGGTTTAGAACAGCGCTGGCGCTGGATATATACGCCGCATCCGAATGATGGTGCTCATGTGCAGCTTCGTTTTGCTTTTGATGTTAATGAGCGCCCCCTTGGCCATGTCTATTTTGTGGTAGAGGGTTCGGAAGATTTTTATATAACCTTTGATGATATGCCCATATCAAATGAGCCGCATGGCTGGTTTCTAGACAAGAGCTTTAACAAGATAGAACTGCCCCTTTTGATTCCCGGGCGTCATGAGGTGGAATTGAGCTGCAGATATAAAAACAGCATGGAACTGGAAGATTGCTACATAATAGGCAATTTTGGCGTCGATATGCTGACAAAAGCCATAATTTCCGAGCCGGAGAGGATCCATTTTGGCGATTGGTGTTCTCAAGGATATCCAAACTATCCGGGCAGTATGATATATAAAGAGAATGTTGAATTTTATATAAAAGAAGGGCAGAGGGTGTATATAAATTTAGGGGAGTACAGAGCTATTACCACTGCAGTATGGATAAACGGCAATATAGCTGTTCATATACCATGGCGGGCAGCTAATGGCGCTGATATAACCGAATTTTTACACGATGGTTTAAACGAGATAGGCATAGAGATGGTCAGCAGCCCGAGAAATATGTTAGGGCCTTTGCATCAAAAAAGCGGCAAAAAGCCGTGGACCGACTCAAGGTCTTTCCGTACTACCGGATACGAATTTACGCCTGATGAGGTATTGGTTCCTCAAGGCTGCTTTGGACAAATAAAGTTATCTATAGTTGAATGAACGAGAAGCGCTTCTATAGAAGCGCTTCTTTCGCTATGTCTGAGGAGATGCTTTTTAAACAGCCCAGGTCATTTGCTAAGCGCAGCACTGTATAACGCGTCCGTATATATATAGCGTTGTTCAGCGTCTGCTCTAAGAGCCGTTCGTTCACATTTATATGACGAGGGCTGTATGCAGCTCCAGCCTTGGCCAGAATATCCTTTATCGCCTGAGGCTGAGGGATGCTGCCAGCGAGCCGGGCTTGTATATCAGGCCAGCGCTGGGCTATATATAAAGCCCGCTTTTTTTGTTCTTTTTCAGACAGCCATGAACTTGCGCTTTCAGCTATGACTTCATCAGAGAGCGCGCCGAAAGCATTTATTATGTCTTGACGCCGTGTTTGCTCGCTGACGGGCTGATAAGCCTCTGCCAATGCCTTCACCCGGGCTTCGCTAAAAGACATCAGCTTATTATAGACAGAGGCTATTATAGGAGTTGCTATTCCTACTTTTGCGCCATGGTAAGCTTGAGGCAAGCCTTGTTGCGCGAATATCATTTCCCAGTAATGGGCCAAATGATGTTCACAGCCGGAGGCGGGCCGGGAATTGCCCACTAGCATCATGGCTACGCCGGATAATATAAGGCCTTCCATAAGCGTTTTTATGGCATAGGGTTTGCGTTCGCGAATGCCATTAGGGTCTGAAAGGCATTTCTGCAATGCTGAATTCATCATGTCAAATGATGTTTGGCATATATATTCATCATCTAATACATGGCCGAGTTGCCAATCGGATAGTGCTGTGAGCTTTCCAACCATGTCGCCAAAACCGGCGGCTATCATGGGATGTGGGGCCTTGCACAATACGGCTGTGTCGGCTACTATAGCGGTTGGATAAGTGCCGGGCACTGTGCGCTTGAAACCGTCCATCAATAAAGGTACTACGGTAGAGGCGTAACCATCGACTGATGGTGCTGTAGGCACGCTAATATAAGGTATGCCAGTGCGTGAGCTCGTAAAGCGGACCAGGTCGTTTATGGTGCCAGAACCTACAGCAATTAAAAAATCCGTATCGGGTTTTAGCGATACTAATATGCGTACGATTGAGCGCTCGTCCGTCGCTATAGCATTATATGGCTCCCATGGCGATGCTATGCCTTCTTCTTCAAATATTACATTTCTATTTGATGTTTCGTGATTGCCTGTTTTCAGCAAACATAATTCTATATCGAAACCTTCGGATTTTAGTATAGTATAAACCGTATTGCCTGCAACCTCATATGTATTATCATCAGCTATCAAAAGGGCTCGATTGTTTGAAAAAAGTTTTTTACATATGCCAGGAAGATGAGCTAAAGCTCCATCTTCTACTTCTATATGCTTTATTAAGACCTCATGCTTTCGCCCGCAAGAGCATTGCATGGTTCTGCCAGCTAAATTTGATATATCGTACATCATTATCATCTCCAAACCATTTTTACATTATTATATCATAATTGCTCACCCGAAAAGGTGAGAGTTGGTTTGCGAAAAACTCACCCTTTATGGTGAGAGAAAATTCAAGGCAGATACGATATACTTTATATGGGATGCAAATTGATTTGGCTGGAAAACCGAGATTGGAGGTTTGCATTATGAATGGCAAATCACTGATAAGCATATGCTTAGCGCTTGTTATGGTTTTTAGCTTTGGGGCATGCTCTGGACAGAAAACGGAAACCAAGGAGGAAGAAATAAAACCGGTTACGGTGGAACGTGGGCAAGAGCCGGCGGCTCTTCAAACTGCGAATGAGGCTACGGCTATCGCCCTGCGGCAGTATGTTTATGCAAGAATTGCTACAGAGGAGTTCATCTCAATAGATCCGTCGGTTATGAGCAACGAAGAACTAGTCAAAAGAGCAGATGACCTTTTGCTTTTGTGGGAGAATGCTAAGACTTTTTCTTCGTCGGCAGAGGATATAACAAACCGGGCTGTTGCGCTGTTGGAAAAATCCGGTGGCGAACAGATTTCAAAGGCCAGCGATTCGCAAAATGGTTTTTTGTCTTTAATGATGTCTCTAACCTTTGATAACGTTGCTTTTGCTGAAGGGGCTGGAAGGAAGATAGACCCTCAAACCTGGGCGGAAAACCTGACTAAGCAATACGACGCATTGCGGGGGGCCAATCGTTATCAGCAGCTAGCCAAACAGCTTGGAACTGACGCAAAAGGGGCTTATGAACAAATGGCATTAGCGCAAAAAATTATACGCAATGCAGCCGAGATGGAAGAAGCGCAGGCTATGGTAGATGGTTGGACAAAAAGCATTAATTATCTTCAAGGATTAAAGACAGCTAGCAAGGTAGGCCTATTTGTCACCGGAACAGTGGTTACGGGCGGAGGCTCTCTCTCTGCTCTCAGTACGAGCAGTATGTCCCTTGGAGAGGCTGGTGCGGTCATTGTAAGCGGTGTGGATTGCGTGGTGGACATCGCGGCCACTGGGAGCAATATTATTGTGGGGGAAGGGGACCATGTAGCTGTTAAGATGAACGATGTAAAGGATAAACTAGCGCCGGTTTCGGCAGTAGTAGGGCTTGCTACATTTGACTCTGCGGGTGTTGGTGAAAAGCTTGCTTATATAGGTGATACGTTGGTCGATTGGTTTTATGAAGGAAAGGTCATGGGTGTGAAAGTGGATGAAACTAAAATTGTGGCGCAAATTTTTACTAACAATGGTGAAGAGGCCTTAAAAATTGCGTTAAAAGCAGCAGGATTTATGTTTCCGGAAAGCGCAAAGACGATTTCCGAAATAGCTGATAAATACCGGCAAATGACAGACGCAGAGGCTATGACAGGCAGAATTGGCGCCCTTGCTACTCAGATAGCCGAGTTAGAGCAAGCTGCTGGCATAACCTCAGAAGATGAAGCAAAAGAGGAAGATGCCCAAAGCCCGGAAAAAGCAGCGCCGCTATCGGCTTCAGAAATTGCCGGCACTTATAGATGCATTATCAGCAGTGAGGATGGGAAAGAAAGCGCAGATGCGAAAATTACCATAAGAGACAATGGTGATGGAACGATAACGTGGATAGACGAAGAGGGAAATAAAGATGTTTTCCATTACGATCGGAACACCAATACGATAAATATAGAATCAGAAGGATCAATATTTCACATGGAATTTGCGGTTTCTGAAGGCAAAATAGTCGGTGAAGGCTATACGAGCGGTAAAATAGGAAATACGCCGGTCAAATTAATGTTTTTCCTGACTAAAATATCTGATTAAGCGGGGCATAAATTTCTTAAAATAAATATAATTTGTGATTTGTAAAATTTTTCCGTATAAGTGATATATGTTCCGAATCGCGAAGTTATTAAAAAGAGGAGTTGCGCGGATAATGATTTTGCATTATAATAATTTTTGTTAAAGGGGAGTAATTCACCACGAGGATGGTTTGGCCGATCGTCATCACGATATAGAAATATATCCGGTTGGCTATATAAAGAATGAGACCTTTATCCGACGAGGATAAGGGCCTTTTTTAATATAAAAATATCTTTAAAGGAGGACTCTATGGAACAACTACTGCAAGGTTTTAGGGCCATGACATGGGGTAATGCCGTTATGATAATTTTAGGCGGTGTGCTCATATATCTGGCTATAAAACGCGAGTATGAGCCAATGCTTCTTTTGCCCATAGGATTTGGAGCTATTTTGGCCAACATACCCCTTTCGTCGGCATTAGGGCCTGATGGATTTCTTACAATATTGTATAATGCAGGCATAAAGACAGAATTATTTCCGATACTTATTTTTATAGCGGTAGGAGCTATGATTGACTTTGGCCCGCTTCTAGAACAACCAGTTATGATGTTTTTTGGCGCAGCCGCGCAGTTTGGCGTATTTGCTACAATAGTGGTGGCAGCGATGTTAGGCTTTCCAATTAAAGAAGCTGCTTCTATAGGTATAATAGGGGCAGCGGATGGCCCGACCTCTATATATGTTGCTACCAAATTTGCTGAGAGGCTGGTGGGTCCCATAACTGTAGCGGCCTATTCATACATGTCATTGGTTCCGATTATACAACCGCCGGTTATAAAGGCTCTGACTACCAAAGAAGAGCGGTGCATACATATGGAGCCTTCATCAGTGCCTATATCTAAGAATGTAAAAATTTTATTCCCTATAGTACTTACGCTTATAGCAGGCATAATAGCACCTATGAGCGTCGGACTGGTCGGCTCGCTTATGTTCGGCAATCTTATAAGAGAATGCGGTGTATTGGACAGGCTCTCAAAATCGGCGCAAAACGAGCTGAGCAACCTTGTTACCCTTATGTTGGGGATAACCATTGGCTCCACCATGACGGCGGACAAGTTTTTAACACCAGAAACGCTTATGATAATAGGCCTTGGTTTGGCAGCCTTTATATTTGATACAGCGGGCGGCGTTATATTCGCTAAGATATTGAATTTGTTTTTAAAGAAAAAAATCAATCCAATGATAGGCGCGGCTGGCATATCGGCATTTCCAATGTCAGCTAGGGTAATTCACAAGATGGCACAAAAAGAAGATCCGAGCAATTTTATACTTATGGAAGCAGTGGGAGCTAATGTTGCTGGGCAAATAGGTTCTATTATAGCTGGTGCTATGGTGCTGGCATTAGTAGTGTAAAGGGGGGATTTAAGATGGTATTAGAGGCATTGCGCGTGGCCGCGTTAGGCATGGTTGGCGTATTTAGCGTTATAACGATTGTCTACTTTGTTATAAAAATTATGACGAGCTTATCGCGTAAGATGTGATATAATATATGTATGATTTCTCAAAGGAAAGGGGATATACATACATGGAAAATTTTGAATTTTTAAGTCCAACGAAGATAATTTTTGGCAAAGGTACAGAGAACCAGGTTGGCCGTGAAATAAAAAATTGTGGAGCAAAAAAGGTATTATTGCATTATGGAGGCGGCAGCATAAAGCGCACCGGCTTATACGATAAAGTGGTGGCTTCACTTAAAGAAGCCGGTATAGATTTTATAGAACTAGGCGGAGTACAGCCCAATCCCAGAGTGAGCTTAGTGCGTGAAGGGATAAAACTATGCCGTGAAAACAATGTGGACTTCTTGCTAGCCGTAGGCGGTGGCAGCGTGATAGATTCAGCTAAAGCCATAGGCGTCGGGGTACCTTATAGCGGTGACGTTTGGGATTTCTACGCCGGGAAGGCCGTACCAAAAGAAACGCTTCCTGTTGGCGTTATACTTACTATACCAGCCGCTGGCAGTGAAGCTAGCAAGAGCTCGGTTTTGACAAATGAAGATGGATGGTATAAGCGGGGATTAAATGTTGAAATAATGAGGCCGAAGTTTGCTATAATGAATCCAGAGCTTACCTTTACATTGCCGCCGTATCAGACCGCATGCGGGGCATCTGACATAATGGCCCATATAATGGAAAGGTATTTTACGCAGGTAAAACATGTGGATTTAACCGATAGGTTATGTGAAGCCACGCTCAAGACTATGATAAAGAATGTTCCAATAGTCCTTGAACAGCCGGATAATTACGATGCAAGGGCTGAGATAATGTGGGCGAGTACAATAGCCCATAATGACTTATTAAGTACCGGCCGTATAGGGGATTGGGCGTCGCATGACATAGAGCATGAAATAAGCGGCATATATGATGTTGCACACGGCGCAGGCCTTGCCGCAGTATTTCCGGCATGGATGAAATACGTCTATAAAGACGGCATGGATAAATTCCTACAATACGCCGTTCGCGTATGGAATGTAGATATAGATTTTGAAGATCCTGAGCGCACGGTGCTAGAAGGCATAAACCGTCTCAAATCATTCTATCATAATATTGGGTTGCCAACATCGCTTAGAGAGATGAACGTTCCGGCGGATAGATTAGAAGAGATGGCAGATAAGTGCACAGCTGGTGATACCGAGACAGTAGGTAATTTCAAGAAATTAAGGAAACAAGATGTGCTGAACATACTAAATTCGATGCTATAAAAATAAAGCGCCTTAAAAAGGGCGCTTTATTTTTAAAAACCATTATTGTTGAAGGTTGGCGATGGTGTGAAAACAGCATTCGCAGAGGCTAGCGCTTGTTCATCACCGATAATTCTTCCTAGTGCGGCTAAGGTAAAAGGTGACAGATAGCCCAAGAACATTTGGCTAAATGTTTGTATATTGCAGCTTAACGAGGCGGCTTCTGAACGGCTAACCTCAGCATGGCCGTCTTCAACGTGGATTAACCATGGCCCTTCATTCCATGGGGCATTAGGGTCGTCTATGCGTATTGTAAAATCTTCTATTACGCCATCGCTGTAGCCGCGCCCTTGTAATGCTTTTTCAACATCGACCACGCGAAACATCATGCCTGAGACTATCTTTGCGTTAATGCGTGGATTAGGGAGCAAGGCGCGAAGCAGGTCATCTGTAGCTGTAGACCACGTGAAGGCGCTTATCTGTGCTTCATGAGCATATATAAACCACAGGAGGCCTTGCAAGGCTTCTATATCTTCATATATCATTTCATGTATGCTCATTTTGCCATCGCGTATAATATATATAATGTAACCGCCCGGCCTGCCGTCATCATAATACCATATGTAGGTATATCGTTTGTACTCGTCGCTAAAGGGATCATCCATAACGAAATCCGTCCATATTGTTCTATCGCGCACAGTGCAGCCATTATGCCTTATGGCATACGTCAAATAAATTTCATTTAACGCATCAATATCATGTCCGCTAGCGGGTTTTATAGTGCCATTTCTTTTGCTGAAGGGTTTTATATGTTCAATGGGAACTTCATAATCAAGGCGGTCAAATCCGTGCTCCCATCCATATTTTCTATAGAATTCAAAAGAAAACGGGCCGAGCATAGAAACTGATTGGCCACGCTCTTTCATGATTTCAAGAGACTTTCTTAAAAGCGACGCTATACGCCCACCATGTCTGCCTTCTGGCATAGATGATACCATCGCTATTCCGCCCATGTCTAGGGGAGCGCCGCCTATTACTATACTATAAGGAAGCATTTGTATTGCTGCGGTTAGAACGTCGTCATCGCCGTAATAGCCTAGCACATATTCAGGTTTTACATATTTTTTCGCATAAATGGCCATTTTATCATAAGATTGATGCAGCCATGGGAAACAGTATGTGGCCATATATAGAATCCTATCGAAATCCCCTTCGCTTGCGAGCTTTATTGGCATAATAACCTCCTATAATTATATTTTTTCCATTATAACATTTTAAACACGGTCATCTCAAGCTTCTGGTTTATAAAAGCTTCTTCTGCAAGTGATACAAAGCTATAATATTTCATCAGCATATGGGGCTTTGTACCATAGAGCCCGCATTTGTGTTGCCGCACCGGTCGGGCAGTGGTATAATAACCATTGTAAATACCGCGCCCGATTGGCGCTTAAAGTTGTATAAGGTGACGATATGGAATTAAATCACATAAAAGGGAATACGTATTATATAAAAGATAACGATAACTTTAACGTTGGATTGTATAAAATTGATGAGCGGCGCTGCTTGCTAATAGATGTGGGGTATGAAGAGGCGGTACAGCCCCTTTTGGAGTATCTTAGTATGCAGGATTTATTGCCGGCAGCGGTTATCAACACGCATGGCCATGTAGATCACGCTGGCGGCGATGCATTGATTAAAAAGCTGGCCGGAGTGCGCGTATACGCCTCTGAGGAAGAAGCGCTGATAATAGAAAAGCCGGAGCTGGAGATGCTGGGCTTGACTGGTGTACCATCATTTGGTTCTATAAATGGCCTCTTTTTAAAGGGCCGGCATTGCAAACCGGATTATATATTAAAACCTGGTTCTTTTTTGGTGGATGGTGTTAGGCTTGACGCATTGGCCTTGCCTGGCCACGCGATAGGGCACATGGGCATAGCGACACCTGATAATGTTTTGTTCTGCGGCGACGCTGTGTTCACACATGGTTTCATAAAGAAGTATAAGCTGCCGTATATAAGCGATGTAGCAGCTACGATCACCTCCCTAAAGGCTATCAAAAGAACATCTTATGAGTACTATATACCGTCGCACGGTCATCCGTTTGATGATATAAAGTCTTCTGTTGAAGAGAATATTAGGTTAATAGAAAATGTGATAAATTATATATCCGATAAATTGCACAGCCCCATACGGCGTGAAGACCTGTGCGCTATGATTATGGAGCATTATCGCGTATGGATGAGCTTTCCGCAACATTTTCTTATGATGTGTTATACGTCGGCCTTTTTAAGATATCTTTATGAAGACGGCAAGATTGAGCCCGTTACTGATGGTTATTCGCTGAAATGGAGGATAGCTGCTTAAGGCGTATGAAAGGGAAAGGCATATATAGAAGATACATTAAAAGGCCGCTGGATTTCATTTTATCACTATGCGCGCTTGTAATACTCTCACCGGTCATGCTCTTGATAGCCGTATTGGTGAGAACAAAGCTCGGCAAGCCTGTGATATTTAAACAACAAAGGCCCGGCCTTAATGAAAAAATATTTACGCTTTATAAATTTCGTACTATGACCGATGAAAGAGATGAAAATGGCCGACTTTTGCCGGATGAGGCTCGCCTGACAAAATTTGGAAAGTTTTTGCGTTCTACCAGCTTGGATGAACTGCCTGAATTGTTCAATATCTTAAAAGGTGATATGTCCATAGTCGGGCCGCGGCCGCTGCTCGTCGAGTATCTCCCGCTTTATAGCAGAAGGCAAAGACGGCGTCATGAGGTGCGGCCGGGGCTTACAGGCCTGGCACAGGTTAGCGGCAGGAACGCTATAAGTTGGCAGCAAAGGTTTGAATTGGATGTTCAATACGTCGATAACATAACGTTTCTGGGCGATATGAGGATAGTTTTATCTACTATAAAGAAGGTGTTGGCTAAAGAAGGGATAAGCTCGGCGTCCTCCGCTACTATGGAGCCGTTTACCGGCAATAGGGAAAACGACGCTGACTTTTAACTACTGGACATTATAAGTTAAAGATTATGCAGGATTATTTTTCGGAATAATTCATTACTGGATATAAACTATAAATTTAATAGCGCAAATAACAAAATTTTGCAATTTTTTAATACATATATTGCATAAAACAAAATTTTGTTATAGAATAGAAACGCTGTGGTAAACCACAGAAATAAACGGCAAAGGAGTCGATTTTGTTTTATGGAAAAGCTTAATCCTTTTGAAATTGCACAAGAGCAGTTAGATACATGCGCTAAAATACTAAACCTCGATTCTGCGACACATGCGATGCTGAGGCGGCCTATGCGTGAAATATGGGTAAGCCTGCCCGTGCGCATGGACGATGGTTCGACTAAGGTGTTCCAGGGCTTCAGGGTTCAGTATAATGATGCTAAAGGCCCGACTAAGGGGGGAGTGCGCTTCCATCCGCAGGAGACTATAGATACAGTAAGAGCGCTTGCGGCATGGATGACGTGGAAGTGTTCGCTTCTGGATTTACCGCTTGGCGGCGGCAAGGGTGGCGTTATATGCAACCCGAAAGAGATGTCGCAAGGCGAGTTGGAGCGCTTGAGCAGAGCTTACATACGCGCATTGCATCCGTTCATAGGCCCGGACAAAGATATCCCTGCCCCGGATGTATATACCAATCCGCAAATAATGGCATGGATGACCGACGAATATTCTAAAATAAGCGGGAAAAATCAATTTGGCGTGGTAACCGGCAAGCCTTTGCAGATAGGCGGTTCGGCTGGCCGGGGTGACGCTACAGCGCGCGGCGGGCTGTATACTGTAAGAGAGGCCGCGAAGGCTTTAGGAATAGAGTTAAAGGGCGCTAAGATAGCGATACAAGGTTTCGGCAATGCTGGCTATTATGCGGCTGTGTTAGCCCAGTCGATGTTTGGCTGCAAGATAATAGCAGTAAGCGATAGCAAAGGTGGCATTTATAACGAGAGCGGCATAGATCCCGAGGCGGCTAAGGCTCATAAAGATAAGACCGGCTCAGTTGTGGGTTTGGCGAATACCGCGCAAATAACCAATGAAGCCTTGCTGGAATTGGATGTTGACATACTGATTCCGGCTGCTTTGGAAAATGTCATAACGGCGGAAAATGCTGCTAATGTCAAGGCGAAAATTCTGGCGGAACTCGCTAATGGCCCGACAACGCCGGATGCCGATGATATACTGTATAAAAATGGCGTTCACGTAATTCCGGATTTCTTATGCAATGCCGGCGGTGTTACTGTTTCTTATTTTGAAATGGTACAAAATTTCTATATGTATTATTGGGATGAGGCTGAGGTACATGAGCGCTTAGACAAGAAGATGACCACTGCTTATAAATCGGTGCTTGAGACGTCCAAACAATACAACGTAAATATGCGTCAGGCAGCTTATGTGGTGGCGGTGAAGCGCGTAGCTGAAGCGATGAAGCTTCGCGGCTGGGTATAAAAAAAGAGGGACTCAGTCCCTCTTTTTTTATACCCTTATAGCTTGTATATTACTATTTTTTGTCTGAGCTCTGTTGCAAGTTTATTTAGCTCTTTCGAGGATTCTAATATTTTATTTACAGCTTCTTGCTGTTCTTGTATAGCGGCAGCTACTTCTTCGCTGGCTGCAGCCGATTGCTGGGTTACAGCGGATATGCTTTCGATGGTCTTTATAACCCCGTTTTTACTGGTCTCTATATCTGCAATAGAGTCTATTATATGATTTATGCGTTCTACTATATGGTCAATACTATCGGCTATAGCCTTGAATGTATCGCTTACATGGATTACTGCGTCGTTTTGCGCTTCCATTACGCTCTTTATATCACCCATCATTCGCGTAGCTTTGCTTATTTCGTCGGTTATGGTTTCGACTACAGAGCTTATGTTTTCCGAAGCTTGGCGGCTTTCGTCAGCCAGTTTTCGAACTTCATCAGCAACTACTGCAAAACCGCGTCCGGCTTCGCCCGCGCGCGCTGCCTCTATAGCTGCATTTAAGGCTAACAGATTAGTTTGCTCAGCTATGTCGTTTATGATATTTATAAAGTCGGCTATATCTTTCATCCTGTCTGTAAAAGAGGATATTATCTCCATAACAGCTATAGAAGCCTTGTTGCTTTGCTCATTTTTAACTTGCAAAGTTTGCACCGCATCAATGCCTTGTTCGTTTAGAGTCATCATATCGTTTGTACTAGACGATATGGTTTGCGAGTCGTCGTATAAGGTGTTTATCTGTTCAGATAGGCCGCTCATCATCTCAACGCCTTTTTGGGCTTCTGCTGCTTGCTCTGATGATCCCTTAGCTATTTCGTTTATCGTGGATGTTATCTCTGAAACTGTAAGCGTTACCCTTTCGGCATTTTTAACCATATGATCAGAGGACTCTACCAGCCGGTGTGACATATCCCCTAAACTGCCGAGTATATTTCTTAACTCGTTTATCATGCCTTTAAAGCTTTCGGCTACCGTTTCCATTCCGATGAATTGTTGATCGGCCAGCGATTCCGAAAAATCCTTGTTTCTTATGCGGTTCATAAGGTATGTAATAGTCTCGGTTTGTTTCTCTACATCGCTTTTTAAAACATAAATGGCGATCTCTGATATAGCGGCCGCAAATACAAAGAATATCAGAGCGTTGACGAAGCTCATGCCAAATAACATGAATATAACCATTAATACCGCTGCGGCTATTATAGGAAACAATGTTATCTTTTCTATTATGAGGCCTTTGAGTTTTACTAAAAATTGCTGCATAATACCCTCCTTTATATAATTTATATATTATATCGGCATATTGCTTAAATTCCTTTAGCAGTGCATTATGCAAGAAATTAAGGCAAACTTGCATTTAACTGAACAGGATGGTTGGCATAAATATGCGATGTAAGCAAATATTTGTTATAAAATTAATGAATATTGGCAAGGATGCCGCATTTTAAAACGCAAGTAAAACATCATATATGAATTTTTTTTATCGAAACATGCAAATTTCTATTGACAGATAGAAATATATTATATAGAATATAAACATGAAATTTGCAAATGGGGAGGAAAACAAAATGCCTATAAAGAGGCCAGGATATAAAAGAGATAAAATATATGTAGTTGATACTACATTAAGAGATGGTGAGCAAACTGCAGGGGTAGTGTTTGCTAATACGGAAAAATTAGAAATAGCTAAGATGCTTGATGATTTGGGAGTGGACCAAATAGAGGTTGGCATACCGGCTATGGGCGGAGATGAAGAAGAGGCTATAAGGACTATAGTAAAAGCCAACCTAAAAGCCAGCATAATGGCGTGGAACCGTGCAGTAGTGTCCGATGTCGCTCATTCCATAGATTGCGGCGTTGATGCAGTGGCTATATCCATTTCTACGTCGGATATCCATATACAATATAAGCTGCAAAAGAGCAGGGAATGGGTGCTCGAGAGCATGGTCAAAGCGGTTGAGTTCGCTAAGAAAAATGGCGTGTATGTTTCGGTTAATGCAGAGGATGCATCGCGTACTGATGATGATTTTTTAGCGACGTTTGCTAAAACGGCTAAGGAAGCCGGGGCCGATAGATTGCGTTTTTGCGACACAATGGGCATATTAGATCCATTTATGACTTACGATAAAATAGCTACTTTACTAAACAATGTTGATATAGATATAGAAATGCATACGCATAATGATTTCGGCATGGCTACGGCAAACGCCTTGGCGGGCTTAAAAGCCGGCGCTAATTATGTTGGCGTGACGGTAAATGGCCTGGGAGAAAGAGCCGGCAATGCGGCGCTAGAAGAAGTGATGATGGCCATGAAATATGTGTGGGGCTATGATGTAGAGGTAGACGCCAAAAAATTCAAGATACTGTCTGAGTATGTAGCTAAAGCGTCTGGCCGTGAGCTGCCTATATGGAAGGCCATAGTTGGTTCGAACATGTTTGCTCACGAAGCAGGTATCCATGCCGATGGCGTTATAAAGAACCCGCGCACTTATGAAGTCTTTGACCCGGAAGAAGTCGGCCTAGAGCGCCAGATAGTAATAGGCAAACATTCAGGGACAGCTGCTATAAAAAATAAGTTTAAAGAGTATGGCATACAGCTCAGCGAAGAAGATGCCAACGCTTTATTGCCAAAGGTAAGAGCATTATCGGTGGAGTTAAAGAGGCCGCTGTTCGATAAAGAGCTTGTATCTCTTTATGAAGACTATTTGAAAGAAAAAGGAATTGCAAAGAAAAGCTGAGCTTCACCGCTCAGCTTTTTTTTGATATAATTTAAGCGAGTAAAATTAGTAGGAGGATAATTGATGGGCAAGAATCTAGCACAAAAGATACTGGCTACTCATTTGGTCAAGGGCGATATGATACCCGGCAGTGAGATAGCCATAGCAATAGACCAGACGCTTACGCAGGATTCCACAGGCACCATGGCGTATCTGCAATTCGAAGCTATAGGGGTGCCGCGCGTTAAGACAAAGTTTTCTATAGCATATGTAGACCATAACATGTTGCAGACGGGATTTGAAAATGCCGATGATCATAAATATATTCAGACAGTGGCGGCTAAGCATGGTGTGCATTTTTCCAGGCCGGGCAACGGCATATGCCATCAGGTTCACCTTGAACGATTTGGCAAGCCTGGCTGGACATTATTGGGCTCGGATAGCCATACGCCAACCGGCGGCGGTATAGGTATGCTGGCTATAGGGGCTGGAGGGCTTGATGTAGCCGTGGCCATGGCAGGCGGGCCTTATTATCTTTCCATGCCTAAGATATGCCACGTGGTATTAAAAGGGAAACTGCAGCCGTGGGTTACGGCGAAGGATATAATACTTGAGCTGCTCAGGCAACTTACCGTTAAAGGTGGCGTGGGCAAGGTGATAGAGTATGGCGGCGAGGGCGTGGCGTCGCTGTCGGTGCCCGAGCGCGCCACTATCGCTAATATGGGGGCAGAGCTGGGCGCTACGACCTCTATTTTCCCAAGCGATGAGCGCACGCTCGAGTTCTTAAGGGCGCAGGGCCGTGAAGAAGATTGGGTGCCATTGGCGGCGGATGCCGATGCTGAATATGATGAGGAGATAGTCGTAGACCTTTCTACTCTAGAGCCGCTTATAGCTCAGCCTCATAGCCCGGATAATGTGGTCAGGGTAAAAGATATAGAGGGATTGCAGGTAGACCAAGTGGCTATAGGCAGTTGTACTAATTCTTCATATACAGATATGATGAAAGTGGCTGCCATATTAAAAGGCAAAACCGTTCATCCGAATGTAAGCCTTGTTATATCGCCAGGTTCCAGGCAGGTATATGCTATGTTAGCCCAAAACGGTGCTTTGGCCGATATGGTATCAGCAGGAGCGCGCGTATTAGAATCCGCGTGTGGGCCGTGCATAGGCATGGGCCAGGCTCCAGCCACAAATGCTGTATCATTGCGCACCTTTAACCGTAATTTCTATGGCCGCAGCGGCACGCCCAGTGCTAAAGTATATTTGGCTAGCCCTGAGGTAGCTGCTATAACGGCTATAAATGGCGTGTTGACCGACCCGCGGATATTAGGGGCCCCTCTGAAGGTAGAAGTACCCGAGAGATTTTATATAAACGATAATATGGTTCAACCGCCGGCTGATAATCCAGACGAGGTGGAAGTTGTGAGAGGACCTAACATAAAACCATTTCCGGTAAATCAGCCAATGCCTGAGAAAATCGAGGGCAAGGTGCTTCTTAAGATGGGGGATAATATAACGACCGATCATATAATGCCGTCTAATGCTAAATTATTGCCTTATAGATCAAACATACCATATTTATCGGATTATTGTTTAACGCCGGTGGACCCGGAGTTTCCGGCCAGAGCTAAGGCTAACGGCGGAGGTTTTTTGGTGGCTGGTTCCAATTACGGGCAGGGCTCTAGCCGCGAGCATGCAGCATTAGTGCCATTATATCTTGGCATAAAGGGCGTTATAGCTAAATCATTTGCGCGCATACACGCTGCCAATCTCATCAATTCAGGGATATTGCCGCTGGCTTTTACACAGCAGGCTGACTACGATACTATAGAGCAAGGCGATGAGCTCATTATAGAGAATGCCCCTGAGCAAGTGCGGTCGGGAGATATAATAATAGTGCAGAATCGTACAAAGCATCTGCGCTACGAAGTAGTGCTGACAGCTACGCCGCGTTTTAGAGAGATATTAATAGCTGGCGGCCTTTTAAATTATACTAAGAAAGAGGGTAAATGATCGATGTACAACGTTACTTTAATACCTGGCGATGGCATAGGCCCGGAAGTGGCTTACGCTGCAAAAGAGGTAGTGGATGCTACCGGCGTGAAAATAAACTGGGAGGTCGTGGAGGCCGGCGAGGCTGTAATGAAAGAATACGGTACACCACTTCCGGAATATGTTCTAGAGTCTATAAGGCGCAACAAAGTTGCCTTAAAAGGCCCAATAACAACGCCGGTTGGCACAGGCTTTAGAAGCGTTAACGTAGCGCTTAGAAAAGAACTGGATTTATATGCAAATTTACGCCCATGCACTTCTTTTAAGGGCGTAAAAACCCATTATGAAGATGTGCCTATAGATCTTGTGATAGTCCGCGAAAATACAGAGGATTTATATGCCGGTGTTGAGCACGTTGTTGGCAAACATGCAGCGGAAAGCATAAAAATAATAACGCGCGAGGCCTCAGAGCGCATAGCGCGCTTCGCGTTTGAGTATGCTGTTAAAGAGGGGCGCAAAAAAGTTACTGCTGTGCATAAGGCTAATATAATGAAATTAACCGATGGTTTATTCTTGGAATGCGCGCAAAAAGTAGCGCAAGATTATCCGCAGATAGAATTTGATAATATGATAGTGGATGCCATGAGCATGAAGTTGGTGCAATCCCCTGAGAACTACGACGTGATGGTAATGCCGAACCTGTATGGCGATATATTGTCTGATTTATGCGCGGGCCTAATAGGCGGCCTTGGCATAGCGCCTGGCGCTAATATTGGGGACGATGCGGCCGTATTTGAACCTATACATGGCAGCGCGCCTAAACGAGCAGGCTTGAACATGGCCAATCCGACCGCAACAATATTATCTGCGGCCCTCATGCTCAAACATTTGGGAGAACATCAAGCGGCCGGCAGAGTGATAAACGCGGTGGCTGACGTACTGGCCGAAGGCAAAGAAGTTACGTATGATTTGGGCGGCAATACCGGCACAAAAGAATATGCGCAGGCTGTAATCAGGCATATGAAATAGCTTATCCCCGTCAGTTCCCACACTGATAAAAGCTTTCTATAAAGCGATGCAAAGCTATGATATGCTTTGCATCGCTTTATATCATCCGTTTCGGTCATATATGGCGAATCGCAGATATATTTATTGACAGTATATTATCTAATATATATAATAGAAGCGATGAGATATGCGTCTTTATCGGCAAATTGAACAAAGGCGGGGATGAAATGGCAAAAGGGAGCGGCAGAATTTCTGAGGCGGTCATAAGGCGCCTGCCTAGGTATTATAGATATGTGCGTGAGCTTATGCAAAATGGCGTAACGCGCGTATCATCGGCTGAACTTAGCAAAAGGATGGGTTTAACCGCTTCTCAGATACGCCAGGACTTTAATTGTTTTGGGGAGTTTGGCCAACAAGGTTATGGCTACAATGTTGAAGAACTATATGAACATCTGACCAGGATTTTAGGCTTAGATAAAAAGTATCACCTAATAATAATAGGGGCTGGCAATATAGGCCAGGCCATAGCTAATTATACAGATTTTGAAAAAGAAGGATTTATAATTGATTCCTTATTCGATATAAATCCGCGTCTTATAGGGTTGTCTATACGCGGCATAGAAATACGCGATGTAGAGCAGCTTGGAACATTCTTACAAGACCATCCTATAGATATTGCTGTCATAGCGACCCCGAAGTCAAAGGCGCAGGAAGTGGCCGATAACGCTGTAAAATATGGCGCGAAGGCTATATGGAATTTTGCCCCGGTGGACATAGCAGTGCCCGCTGATGTGGCGGTGGAAAATGTACATTTAAGCGATAGTTTATATACGCTTTCCTTTAAAATACGAGAGCTTAAAGGGGAATAGTTATGAAAGCAAGCCGCCAGATACTCAAGTTACCAATTATATCTGTCCAAGAAGGCGTGAACTTAGGCAACGCTAAAGAGATTTTAGTGGATCTTAAGAAGCGCATTTTGCGTTTTATAATAGTAGATGATGACCAATTGTACTGGGCTACTAATGTAATAGATATGACAGATGTGTTAGGGATAGGAGAGGATGCGATACTAATAAGAGGCGCTGACTCTATAAAGCAGATTAGCCAGGTTAATGAGGCTATAGATTTACTAAAGTCAAGGCCTTATTTGATAAATCGCAATATCATTAACCAAAAGGGTAAAAATATTGGCGTGATTAGCGAGTTCTTTTTGGATGGAAATACCGGCCGCTTGATAGGCTGCAGTGTTAATCCCTATTCACAGGAGGGCGGAATAGACTTTATATCTGATGGAGATATACTGACGTATGGTCCTACTGCGGTTGTAGTTAATATTGAAGCATTGCCGGAGAAAACAAAACCGGCGGAAATTCCAAGTGCGCCTCGCGTAGAAAAGGATTATGCGTTTGTAGACATTGAAGAGACAGACAAAGAAGAACCTGTTGAGAGCGTGCAGCATAAAAATGTGTTTATAGAGCGCCAAAAGGTGTTTTTAAAGGGCAGACACGCTACAAAAGATATATTCGATTTAGACGGTAATATTATAATAACTAATGGTACTGTGCTTACAGATGAAATTATAGAGGCCGTAGCTAAAGCAGGAAAGCTTGTAGAGCTTACCATGAACAGCAAACCTTGAAAATTTTTCTGCTTCATTTCTTTAAAATCATAATTATGCATACTTTGGAGGAAAGATAATATATGTCGATACAAGCCTCGCGCGTGGCTATCCATAAAAAAAAGAAGAGGAAAGCGTGGATAGCGTGGCTTATAGTATTCGTTTTGTTGGCTATAATAGGTGCTGCAGTTGGAGTGGGAGCGGCCAATTTAAAAAAGATACTCGATGCCGATACTTTTTATTGGAACATAACAGTAGATGGCATAAATGTCACCGGGATGACTAAGGAAGAAGCGCTAAAAGCGGTAGGAGAGGCTAGACAGGCCGATCTGGATAAAATAAAGCTCAGGATAACATATGATGATAAATCATGGGAGTTCGGCTATAAGGATATATCTGCTTCGTATGATGTAGAGCAGCAGATAAATAAAGCGTATGCTGTCGGCAGGCAAGGCAACTCTATAGAAAGGCTTAAAGAAATTCGTAGAGTAAAGCAAGAAGGAGCATCTTTTAACACATCCTTTACTTATGATGTTTCTTTATTGAAAGATGAAGTTGAGGCTATAGCCAAAGAGATCAATGTAGATCCGGTAGACGCTACTGTGAAGTTTACACCCAATACTAGTGCAGCTAATCGATTCAAATTTACTAAGGAGAAATACGGGCGTCTGGTGGACACGGATAAGGCCATGGAAGCCCTTTCTGCTGCGGTTGCTAACAACAACTATCAGCCTATAGAATTGGTCGTAAATGAAGTAAAGCCCAAGGTTTTTATGGCCGATTTGCAAAAAGCCACATCCCTGGTATCATCATTTTCCACCCCCTTGGGCAACAGCACGCAGGACAGAATTACCAATTTAAGGCTCGCGTCCGGGGCATTTAACGGTTATACGGTATGGCCCGGGGAAACTTTTTCTATCAATAAGGCTACTGGAGAGCGCACGCGCGCTAAAGGCTATAGAGATGCTAAGGTGTTCAAAGAAGGCGGAAAGGTTATAGAAGACGATTTAGCCGGTGGCGTGTGCCAAGTGTCTTCCACCTTGTATAATGCCGTGCTTATGGCTGATTTAAAAATTGTAGAGCGTTATCCGCACTCGCGGAAAACCTCTTATATTGACCTTGGGCGTGACGCTACCATTACCTATGGCGCAGCGGATTTCAAGTTTAAAAATAATCGCGATACGCCAGTATTTTTAGAAAGCGCAGTGGGCAATGGCAAGTTGACGATTCGGATATATGGGGAACCCCTGCCTAATGGGCAGCATATAGCTATAACTTCTGAGATCTACAAGGTTATACCTGCTCCGGCCCCTAAGATGATAGTGGACAAAACCTTGAAACCGGGTCAAAGGGTAGTGGAAGTCACTGGTACTCCTGGATACCGTACGCATACTTATAAGATATGGTATGACAAAAATGGCAGGAAGATATCGTCGAAGCTTATAACTACGGATTATTATAAACCTATACAAGAGGTAATAAGGTACAATCCTGCGGTTCCTGAGGCCACCCCTGCAACGGGGGACAATGCCGCGCAAGCGGCGCAATAGCTTTATTGAAAATAAAAGGCGGTGCATATAAATGACTGAGTTGGAAAACAATATTTTGGAAATATTAGCTGATGATCATCGCGTAACGCATGAACAGATAGCAGCAATGCTCGGTGTAGATATAAAAGATGTAGAGGCTACTGTTAAAAGCCTCGAGGAGCGGGGAATAATAGTAAAATACAATACTATAATAAACTGGGAAAAAACAGACAGAGAGTTTGTCACGGCTTTAATAGAAGTTAAAGTTACGCCCCAAAGAGACCAGGGCTTTGATGTTATAGCCGAGCGTATTTATCGTTTCCCAGAGGTGCAATCAGTATATCTGATGTCTGGCGATTATGACCTGGCGGTCACGGTGGAGGGCAAAACCATGAAAGACATAGCTTATTTCGTAGCCGAAAGGTTATCCCCGTTGGAGTCGGTACTCAGCACTGCTACGCATTTCATATTAAAGAAGTATAAGGTTGAAGGCATTATATTAGAAGATGACGAACAGGACCATAGACTGGCGGTGAGCCCGTGAATATAGGAGACAGGATAGCGCCTGTAATAAGGGATATGCCCCCGTCGGGCATACGCCGCTTCTTCGACCTAGTGGAAGAGATAGATGGCGCGGTCTCCCTAGGCGTTGGAGAGCCAGATTTTATTACGCCCTGGCATATAAGAGAAGCTAGCATTAATTCGCTAGAAACAGGTTGCACACATTATACATCGAATTGGGGCATGCCGAGATTGCGCCAAGAGATATCCCGTTATCTGGCCAATCGTTTTAACGTAGAATACAGCCCCGAGGATCAAATAATAGTAACGGTTGGCGCAAGCGAGGCTATAGATCTGGCATTGAGGGCATTGGTGGCACCAGGTGATGAGGTGTTGGTGCCGGAACCATCTTATGTTTCTTATATGCCTTGTGTCGAGATGGCGGGTGGCAAGGTTATACCGATTGTAACCGAAGCTAAAGACTTATTTCGTTTAACGCCTGAAGCGTTGCGCAAAGCCATAACGCCCCGCACAAAAGCCTTGATATTGCCGTTTCCCAATAATCCGACGGGCGGTATAATGGAACGCTCTGATCTTGAAGCCATAGCTGATGTTATTAAAGATACCAATATACTAGTGATTTCAGATGAGATATACGCTGAGCTTACGTATGGAATGCAACATGTCAGCATAGCTTCATTGCCGGATATGTATGAGCGTACCATTCTGATAAGCGGTTTTTCTAAAGCCTTTGCTATGACGGGTTGGCGTGTTGGCTATGCTGCTGGGCATAAAGATATTGTAGCCGCTATGCTGAAAATTCATCAGTATACGATGCTTTGCGCGCCTACCATGAGTCAGGTCGCGGCTATAGAGGCTCTTCGTACAGGCTATAATGACGGATATGAAGATGTAAAGCGCATGCACAGGGAATACGATAGGCGGCGCAGATTTATGGTCAAAAATTTTAATGACATGGGCCTGGATTGTTTTGAGCCTAGAGGCGCTTTTTATGTATTTCCATCTATTCAGAGAACAGGCATGAGCAGCGAGGAATTTTGCGAGCGCTTGCTGGTTGAGCAGAAGGTGGCTGTTGTGCCAGGTACGGCTTTTGGAGCTAGCGGGGAAGGATTTGTGCGCTGCTCATATGCGTATTCCATAGATGCGCTTACCGAAGCATTGAAACGCATAAAAGCCTTTGCAAGCAAATATGTAAGGTAACCGCAATTCGTAATTTATATTATGGCTTTGCACTGCTTACAAAGAGATGCTTTTATAAATTATGAATTGCAGATGGCCAAAGATTGTGTTGCCCCGTGCATACTTGCATGGTATAATGAATTACATTTATTTTTAAGAAGGAAGCTATATGAAATTACCCAAATTAAAAATAGGAAATTTAATAGCAAAAATACCAATAATTCAAGGTGGCATGGGCGTAGGCATCTCGCTATCCGGCCTTGCCTCAGCAGTGGCTAACGAGGGAGGCATAGGCGTGATATCTGGTACCGGCATCGGTTTCCGTGAGCCAGACTTTAAGATGCATTATCGCTCATCTTGCATAAAAGGACTCAAAGAGGAAATAAGCAAAGCCAGAGCAAACAGCCCGCACGGTATAATCGGATTAAATCTGCTTGCGGCCATGACTAATTTTGCCGAAATGGCAAAAACAGCCGTAGAAGAAGGTATAGATATAATATTCGCGGGGGCAGGCTTGCCTATGCGCCTGCCTGAAGTGACAAAAGGCACTTATACTAAAGCAGTGCCAATCGTGTCATCCGCTAGAGCGGCTGCTCTTATCTGCAAAAACTGGGATAGTAAATACGGTGTAGTACCCGATGCCATAGTGGTAGAAGGTCCTATGGCGGGCGGGCATTTAGGCTATTCGGCAGAGCAGCTCGAGCATATGGAAAGCTATAACGTTGAGGACATAGCTCTGGATGTAAAAAAGAACGTGGTGCCGTTTGAAGAAAAATATGATTGCCACATACCGATTATAGTGGGCGGAGGCATATATGACGGCTATGACATAGCGCGCGTATTATCAAAAGGCATGGACGGAGTACAAATGGCTACGCGTTTTGTAGCTACTTACGAATGTGATGCTGACGAGCGTTTTAAAATGGCATATGTTAATGCTAAAAAAGAGGATTTGATATATATAAAAAGTCCTGTCGGAATGATCGGCAGAGCTATACGGAATAAATTTTTAGACGAGGTAGCTATGGGTATAAAAAAGCCCATACGCTGTCAATATAACTGCCTTAAAACGTGTGATCCGAAGAATTCGCCTTATTGCATAGCTGATGCTTTGCTGAGTGCCAGACAAGGCGATTTGGATAATGGTTTTGCTTTCGCAGGGGCTAATGTATATAGGATAAATGAGATAGTATCGGTAAAAGAGCTTATAAACGAATTAATAACCGAGGCAGAGTCAGTCTTTAAAGAGCCTATCGAAGTGGATTTGTAAAGTTCGGCTCTTTCTAACAAAATTCGTGCCAAAAAGAGGTTTTTTATAGAAAATATATAAAAAATTTTTTTATTTTTATCTAATATGCCGATTGCGGGCAAGGCTTTGAGGCATTATAATAATAAACGAAAAGCGAAATGCTTTTCTGCTAACACCACAACCTACAATACCAACACCAAACATTTTACTTATTGACCTCCTTTTAATAATAGGCCGGGTGGCCCCCCACCCGGCACTAACTTTATATAAAGCTTTTATGCTGCATCTAGTAAATATCCCTTTTCCCGCAGAGCGGCTTCTATTTTATCTAACGTATTTTCGCTGTCGGCTTCTACCGTATGCAAGTGTACTCCTTCAGTTAACGCGGAAAGCGGCTTTACGCCTTTTTGCTGGATTTTGCTCATAAAATCATTAAGGTCGCTTATGGATGAAAGCATCAGTACGCCGCGTAATTCGCCATATATTTTATGCTCTATTATTACATCTATTATTTTACCGCCTAATGCAATTATAGTGGACAGCTCGTCCTCGATTTGATCTGCGTTGTGGTGGCAAGCAAACACGCGGCTGGCCCTGTTTGTTATTGTTTCGGCTAATATATATCCCTGCGGTGTGGCTATTATGTTTATGCCTGCTGCGCGCAGTATGGCGATATCCTGCACTATTACCTGCCGGCTTACGCCAAATGCTTCTGCTAAGTCAGTTCCGGTTATGGGAGATTTTGCCTGCTTTAACCTCTGCAATATGGATTCCCTGCGTTGATTGCTGGTAGTCATAACTTTGCCCCCCTTTTATGAGCATTTTAGGTATTCTACGACTAAGTCCCCCATACGTTCAGTACCTACGAGTTTCATGCCGGGTTCCATAATATCGGCTGTGCGATAACCGTCTTCCAATACTTTAGCTACGGCTTGCTCTATATCGTCTGCTTCGCGCGTTAAATCAAAGCTGTAGCGCAACATCATGGCCACTGATAATATGGTCGCCAATGGATTGGCTTTGTCCTGCCCGGCTATGTCAGGGGCCGAACCATGTATTGGTTCATAGAAGCCCCGCTTTGTGTTGCCTAAACTAGCCGAGGGCAGCATGCCCAGCGAGCCTACCAGCATCGAAGCCTCATCGCTTAATATATCGCCGAACATGTTGCTGGTAACTATTACGTCAAACTGATGCGGGTCTCTTATGAGCTGCATGGCGCAATTGTCTACATACAAGTGGTTTAGTTCTATATCCGGATAATCCTTTGCTATGCGCGTTACCGTTTCGCGCCACAAGCGGGAGCTCTCTAGTATGTTGGCTTTATCTACCGATGTTACTTTGTGGCGGCGTTTACGTGCAGTATCGAAGGCTACGCGCGCTATGCGCTCTACCTCGGGTACGCTGTAAGATTCGGTATCATATGCTGTGTCGCCTTCCCTGCCGCGCTTGCCGAAATATATGCCCCCTATGAGCTCGCGCACTACGAGCACGTCTATGCCGTCGCCTATTATGTCTTCCTTTAGAGGTGAAGCGTTTTTAAGCTGCGGGAACAATACCGCCGGCCTTAGATTAGCAAACACGCCGAGCGCCTTTCTTAAGCCGAGCAGCGCCTGCTCGGGGCGCAAATCACCAGGCAGCGTGTCCCACTTGGGTCCTCCTACAGCGCCTAAAAGGACAGCATCGCTTTGCAAGCATATATCCAGCGATTCCTGAGGCAATGGATGGCCTGTCTTATCTATGGCGGCGCCGCCTGCTAAAACCTCTGTGAATTCGAATTCTATCTCACCTGGTTTCTCGAGCGATTTCATTACTTTTACAGCCTGCTTTATTATGTCGGGTCCTATTCCGTCCCCTGGTATAAGAGCTATTCTAAACATATTTAATACCTCCGCTTTCGAATTTCTTCGCAATTGTTTAATTTTCATATAAAATTGTATCACATAAGTGTAAATTCCGCTATTGCTATTGGCGGCAATATAATGCTAGAATTACCGTAAGGCGCATATGCGCATTAACGAAAGGTGAGAATTCTTGATGTCTGAATTGAAATCATTATGCCGCGGGAGCTCATTATCGCGATCTATAGCCAGGGCTACTTTACTGATGCTTATAACAGCTATAGTCATCTTTACCACTATATTAAATATTTATGCTAAGCATCTTATTACAGATTTACTTTCATCTAGCTTATACAATACCGTTCAAAGAGAATCCCAGTATATGAATCTGTGGTTCGATCAATATCTGTTAAAAGTCAATTGCTTAGCTGAGAACGATGTAGTGCAATCACAGGACAAAGCGAGCATACAAAAATTCTTAGAGCAGCAGAACAATGACAATATAATTTTTGATTCACTGCTTTATATTAACCGCGACGGCTATTCGGAAGTGGACACGCGCAATTCTACCAGCATATATTACGGGGATAGATCTTACTTTAAAACAGCTATGAGCGGTAAACCCTGCATAGACGGCCCTATGATAGGCAGGGCTTCTCAAAAGCCTGCCTTTGTATTTGCGGCTCCGGTCATAACAGAACAGGGGCAGCCGCCCTTAGGCGTGATATTAGGTGTCATATTCCTTGAAAACTTAGCAGTGAGGCTTAATGCCTCGGATCCCGCTATAAACGGTACGACATATATAGTGTCGTCTAACGGCATAATGGCGATAGCTGGGGGCGCAAGCGATACAAAAACTTTTGACGCTATAAGCGGACCGTATTTAAAGAATGAAGCTATAAAAGAGGCTTTAGCTGGCAATGCGGGTGTAAAGCATTATACCAGCCTTGATGGGGAAGACTCATTAGGGGCTTATATGTGGCTCTCCCAAAGAGGTATTGGGATCGTCACTGAAATACGCCTTAAGACTTTTTATAGCAGGGTTTTGAATATAATATTGATGTCAGCTGCTATTATGAGCGCGGTTTTTGCAGCTATGGTTGTGCCGTTTGCCCTGTTCATGCGCAAAAGCATTACGCTGCCTTTGAAAGAAATAGCATATAGGGCTTCCCAGCTGGCGAACGGTCATCTTGATGAGCGCATAAGTTATCAAAGCAATAATGAAATAGGTTACTTAGCGAAAGGCTTTAACTACATGGCGGAGAGGTTAGAGGCTTCGTATAGGCAGTTAGAGATGGATAAAGAGGAGCTTGAAGCTCAGCAGGCCGAATTGACGGAAAAAAACGCCTTGTTAGAAAGGATGTCTGTTACAGATGCGTTAACAGGCTTATATAATAGAGGATACATGAATGCCAGGCTGCTTGGCGAGATAATGTTTTCCCAGAGATATAAACAGCCGGTTTCCTGTATTATGTTAGATTTGGATTTTTTTTAAAACATAAACGACACATATGGACATCAGGCTGGAGATGCGGTGCTCGTGCAACTGGCTAAAATAATAAGCGAAAATGTCCGAAAAATCGATGTGCCTATACGGTATGGGGGCGAAGAATTCTTAATAATATGCCCGAATACAAATGAGGAGGGGGCGTTGATGCTCGCTGAGCGTATAAGAAGCGCGGTAGAGCAGCATAATTTTGACATTGGCGGCGGCAATCGGATAAATGTGACGGTTAGCGCGGGGGTGGCGTGCTTCTATGGCAGCGAAGCGAAGGAACCCGAAACGGTTTTGCATGATATAATAAATATGGCGGACCAAGCATTATATTATGCAAAAAACAATGGCCGCAATAATGTTAAGCTTTTTGCGTGAATTATTGGGAAGATGATGGATATGAAACTTGTAAACTTTATTAAAACGAATGCGATAAACATCGCTTTAGTAATAGCAATAATAATGACGTTCGGATTGGCGGCGTATATAGATAGCAAATCGCGTCCCTTGATAGCAGATAAACCTAAGTATCATTTCTATATGATAGCGCCAAGTATGGCCGACCCGTTCTGGCAAGAGGTAAAAAAAGGCGCAGATGAGGCGGCAAAAGCTTATGGTGTGGCTTATGAGTTTAAGGCGCCTAATTTTACAGATCCGACTGTAGAAGAGAAATATCTCAATATAGCTATTGCTTCTAAGGTGGATGGTATAGTTGCTTATGTGCCGTACAATGACGATATGAACGATGTGATAGATGACGCAACAGAGGCCGGTATACCAGTTGTGACAATGGAAAACGATGTTCCTAGCAGCAGCAGAAAAACTTTTGTAGGCGTGAGCAACTTTATGCTCGGGGAAGAGGCCGCAAAACTTGTTAATGAGGCGACCAGAGGGGCCGGCAGTGTCGCCATAATAATAAACAGCAGCCAACATGATATAGCTAGCCAAAACATAACTATAAGCGGCTTTAAAAGCGCTATAGATAAACAATATTCAGGATTAAATATATCAGGCATATATACATCTGAGCTCGGTATATTGAGCGCAGAGGATATAGTGGGGAAGATTATTAACAGCCAGCCGAAGGTATCTGCTATATATGTTACGGATTCTAGCGATACATTAGGCGTAGCCCAGGCCATAGTGGATTATAATAAGGTGGGAGAAATAAAAATTGTAGGGTATGGCGATAGCGACGAGATTTTAGACTATATAGACAAAGGCGTTATATACGGTGTAGTCATGACAGACCCGTATAAAATGGGATATAATAGCATAAAATCTCTTGTGGATATAAAAGAAAACCAGAACGTATCATCATTTATAGATACGGATTTAAAAATAATAACAAAAGGAAATCTATCATATGCTCGATAAAGGAGCCTCATCTATGATTAGCATAAGAAGAGAAATTTTTATATACTACCTGATCGTGATAATTATTATGAGCAGCGTTAGTGTTTTATCCTACTATAATGCAAAAAACGCTACGAACAAGATGAGCGGTATAGTTGCCGATTACATGGAGTTAAACGATTTATACACTAACATAAATTCGCTAGAGAGCGAGGCGGAAAAGTATCTTTCCACGCGTTCCTCTGACGCGCTTTTAAACTACTACACCATTTATAATAAGCTTGAGCTTGCTGCGCATAATATGACTATTGATTATGGCTATGACGTGAAGAGCTTAATGGAAAAGGACATAGGCAACATGATAAGCACCTTATTGGCAAAAACTGAAGAGGCCGTTAACGCTAAGCGTGCCAGAAACAGCAGTCAGTATATAAAAAGCTTTACTGAGGCTAATGAGATAGCTAGTTATATAGATTTATATATTAACGATTTGCTGTATAATAATCTTGATGAAGGGGCAACTCAATACAGCGATATATCTAAAAACGTTACGTATATAAGCTATCTGAACATATCGCTTATAGCCGGCTCGCTTATACTGAGCTTATTTTTGGCCATGTATTTAACGGGGCGTATAACCGGGCCCCTCATAAAACTATCTCATTCTGCAGAAAAGGTCAGCGAAGGGAACTTCGATGTGGACCCATTAGAAGGCATTACTGCAAATGATGAGGTTAAGGTATTGGCCGATGCATTTTCCAGGATGTTAGAAAGCATAAAAGAGCATGTAGACGAGATAAAGGAGCAAGCCGAGCTAAAAACGCAGCTTAAAGAAGCCCAGCTAAAGGCCTTGCAATCCCAGATAAATCCGCATTTCCTGTTTAATACGTTAAATGCGGCATCGCAATTGGCAATGATGGAAGGAGCGGATAGGTCAGCCGAATTTATAGAAAAAGTAGCAGCGCTCTTCCGCTATAATTTGCGGCAAATGGATCAGCCGGTTACACTAAGAGAAGAAGTTGAAAATGTGCGCGATTATATGTATATACTTAAGACGCGTTTTGGAGACAAGGTGGATTTCGATATACGCGCGGATGGCGATGTATTGGATTGCAAAATACCCGTAACGATAATACAACCGGTAGTAGAAAATGCCTTTGTCCATGGAATAGAAGATATCGAGGGCAGCGGCCTTATAAAAATATATATACAGCGTTATAAAGGCACTGTATATATAAATATTGAAGATAACGGCAAAGGGATGGACAGGGATACTGTAAACAGTATACTTTCATTAAACAAGACGGGGGATGGCTCTAGTATAGGTCTGAGCAACGTTATAAGACGCCTAATGTTATTTTACGATGCAGCTGATGTGCGCGATGTTATAGAGATATGCAGCGAGGAAGGCAAGGGAACGAGGGTTACCTTAAAATTACCTATTGGAGGAAGTAAAGCATGATAAGGATATTCGTTGCTGATGACGAGCAGATAGTTATAGACTCGCTGAAGTTTATAATAGAAAAAAATATTCCAGATGCAACGCTAGTAGGAGCTGCCCGCTCAGGGCGCGAAGCAGTAGAAAGGATAAGCGAACTTAAGCCGGATATAGTTTTTATGGACATACGCATGCCTGGCATAAACGGTATAGAGGCTATAAAAAGGATTAAAGAACATTACAGCGATATAATATTCATTATAATATCGGCATACGAATACTTTGATTATGCAAAAGATGCTATCGCGTTGGGCGTATATGATTATATACTCAAACCGCTTAGCAAAAATAAGATAATAGAAGTTATAAACAAAGCTGCTCAAACCATAGCTAAACAGCGCAGCTATATGGCGCAAGAGCTCGAATTAAGAGAAGCGCTCAATAAAATATTGCCGCATTTAGAGAGTGAATTCGTCTATTCTCACTTTTATGGCAGAGTGGATGATAATAATATAGATTTTTATGAAAGTATTTTTGGCATGGAGCTCAAATACGGTTATGTTATGATAGGCAGCGTTGATTATGTTGACGATGTTGCCGGCAGCATAGGCAAACAAATATTTTACGATTGCTTTGCGACCGAACTAAAATCAATAGTTCCATGCTTAGTAGGCCCTCCTATGCTAAACAGCATAGCCGCTTATATACCGGCTGAACGGGATAAGAATGGCTTTGAAATAAAAAATGAGTCGATAGAAATTGCCAAAAGGCTATGCGCCAGGTTAGACTATAAGGTCGATGTAGGATATAAAATAGGAATAGGCAGGCCTTATAACATAGAGAATTTCACTATTTCATATGATGAAGCCGACAGAGCCATAAAGATGGATGATGAGAAAATATCCCATTTTGATGACCAAAGTATAGCATTTATTAAAAGGGATATGTATCCCTTTGATAAAGAAAAAATGCTTATAGAGATGGTGGTTGCAGGTGATGGTTCTGGAGCCGCGCGCGTGTTCGACGAGATATTCGATTGGTTGGCGCTTAATTATCGCGGCTGCGATGATAAAATAGCTGACAGACTCAAAGAATTGTTCATAGTCCTGCGGCGCATGGCCTCATATTATGCCGGAGACGATGCAGTGCCCATGGAGAATACATTGAATTATACCGATGTAGAAGCCATAAAAGCTGCTATATTAGCGTGGATAAAGACGACTTCGAAAAATATGGCGTCGCGCAAAGACAATGCCATAAATGCCATTATAAAGCAGGTAAAGGATTTTATAGCTCAAAATTATTATAAAGATATAACGATGGACGATGCGGCGCGCGAAGTCAATATGAGTTATCATTATTTCAGCAAGTTCTTCAAAGAGCAGACCGGACAGAATTTTGTGGATTATTTGAGCGATATTAGGATGCAAAAGGCTAAAGAGCTTTTAAACGACATTTCCAGAAGTATAAAGGATGTTTGTTATAGTGTCGGTTACAATGACCCTAATTATTTCAGCAAATTGTTTAAAAAATATACGGGACAGAGCCCTTCAGAGTATCGCAGCGCTCTGGAAGGAAGGCAGGTGTGAGCATTGTCCGATAAACTGAGCCATTTTATAACTGCCGTATTATCGCTAATATTGGTTTGCGCTATTACTGTGCTGGCTATTAATATAAAAGAATATAAGGCCATGTCAAGTACCAATGACAAGATTGGGGATAACGATAGTGCTATAAAAATAGGGCTTTCCATGGGCACGTTAAAGGAGGACCGCTGGCTGCGTGACAGGGATGTCTTTATGGCTAAAGCTAAAGCGCTCGGTGCTGAGGTTATAGTTCAAAATGCTAATAACGATGCTCAAAGCCAAATTGAGCAGGTGCGCTATTTGATTGATCAAGGAATAGATGTGTTGGTCATAGTACCAACTGATAGGGTAAAAGCTGCTGCTGCAGTGGAAGCGGCTAAGAAGGCGGGAATAAAGGTAATAGCGTATGACCGCCTTGTTATGAAGGCTAAAGTAGACCTGTATATGTCTTTTGACAATGAAGAGGTAGGGAGATTAATGGCCCAAGCTTTGGTAACTAAAGAGCCTAAAGGTAATTATCTTATAATAAATGGAGATCCGTCTGATAATAATACAAGCATGATAAAAAAAGGGTATGATAAAGTGCTTGAGCCATTGGTAAAAGCAGGTGCCATTAGAGTGTTGGCTGAAGAGTGGGCAGAAGGATGGATGTCAGAGTATGCCTTTGATATAACTGAGAAGTATCTAAAAAAAGGCGTTAAAATAGATGCCATATTAACTGGTGATGATATGTTGGCAGCTGGTGCAATACGAGCCTTGTCAGAATATAAGTTAAGCGGGAATGTTTTGGTAGCCGGACAAGATGCGGATTTAGCCGCTTGTCAAAGAATAATTGAAGGCACACAATATATGACTGTATACAAACCGGTTGATAAACTTGCTGAGACAGCAGCTGATATGGCTGTAAAATTGGCAAAGGGGCAAAGCATAAATGTATCTGATACTATTTATGATGGCGAATATGAAGTGCCTTATTATATTATAAAGCCTATTGCTGTGAACAGTTCTAACCTGGATGATACTGTTATAAAAGATGGTTTTCACAACTACGATGAAGTTTATGGCAGATAGTAAATTTTTAAGTTAAAAAATTTCTATATAAATTAATATCCTCCTATTTTGACAAATAAGTTAAGACATAGGCAAAACTATTCCAGGGACTAAAGCCAAGACATTGTTTATAATTTAGATAATGAAAATTTACAATTTTTGATAGGAGGATATCTGTATGCGTAATCTTAAAAAGGTATTGGCGTTGTTAACTGTGTTTGTATTGCTTATGGGGCTTATGGCTGGTTGCAGCAGCTCTAACAATTCATCTTCAAGCGATACAAGTAACGGTAGCAGCAACGACAATAGCAATGCAAGCGATACGAACGCTTCATCCGGGAAAATTAAAATAGGCCTTTCTTTACCGACTTTGAGGGAAGAAAGATACCCGAGGGACAGAGATGCTTTTACTAAAAAAGCAGAATCCTTAGGGGCGGAAGTATTAGTGCAAGCTGCGAACAACGATGAAAATCTGCAGAGCAACCAAGTAGAGAATCTTCTTACACAAGGCATAGACGTCCTAGTTCTTGATCCACAGAACGCAGACTCTGCTGCTGCACTAGTAGATGAGGCTCATAAGGCTGGCGTTAAGGTTATATCTTATGATAGGCTTATTAAAAATACCGATGTTGATCTTTACATTTCCTTTGATAACGAAAAAGTGGGCGAATTACAGGGGAAATTTTTAACGGATTTAGTTCCTAAAGGCGTGTACTTTGTGTTTGCTGGTGCGCCTACCGATAACAATGCTACGTTATTCAAACAAGGAGCCATGAAGTATATACAACCTTTAGCGGATAAAGGTGATATAAAAATAGCTTATGACCAAGCGATAAAAGATTGGCAGCCGGAAGAAGCAATGAGGCTTTGTGAGGATGCTCTTACAGCTAATAATAACAAAGTGGATGCTATACTAGCGCCTAATGATGGTACTGCAGGCGGTATAATACAGGCATTGGCGGCTCAAGGGCTAGCGGGCAAAGTGCCTGTAACAGGACAAGATGCTGAATTAGCGGCTATAAAACGCATAGTGGCCGGAACACAATCGATGACCGTTTTTAAAGATGTAAGAGTAGAAGCTGAAAAAGCCGCTGAGCTAGCAGTACAGTTAGCTCAAGGCAAGGAAGTCAGCGAATTAAGTGATGTAAATGGTGCCACTAATAATGGCAAAACAGATGTGCCGTCAGTTCTTTTAACCCCGATTGTTATAACCAAAGATAACTTGGATAAAGAACTTATAGACAGCGGCTGGTTTACGAAGGAACAGGTTTACGGCTCCAAGTAATTGAAATAATTAACGACAGGAACAGCCTTTAGAGGCTGTTCCTTCGACTGTATAGACGGGAGGGAGCAATATGGGCGACAGCGAATACGCTATAGAAATGAGAAATATTATAAAAGATTTTCCAGGCGTCAGGGCGCTCAACAATGTTACATTTAAAGTAAAAAGAGGAGAGATACATGCATTGTGCGGCGAAAACGGCGCTGGTAAATCTACCTTAATGAAAATATTGAGCGGCGTTTATCCTTATGGCACTTATGAAGGCGATATAATAATAGATGGCGAGGTAAAAAGGTTTAGCTGCACAAGGGACAGCGAAGAAGCAGGCATAGCTATAATATATCAAGAATTAACCTTGGTTAAATATATGACCGTGGGTGAAAACATATATCTTGGCAATGAGCCGTTAAAAAACGGTATGATAGACTGGAATAAGGTTTATTCAGATGCTGCTAAACTCTTAAAGGAGCTTCATATAGACATAAATCCGCACACTAAGGTTATGAATCTGGGTGTGGGTATGCAGCAAATGGTAGAGATAGCGAAGGCCCTTTCTAAAAACGCAAAAATACTGATACTTGATGAGCCTACTTCAGCGCTAACCGAATCGGAGACCGAGCTGCTCTTTCAAATATTACTTGATTTGAAGAAAAAAGGCGTAACTTGTATATATATATCACATAAACTCGATGAGATATTCCACATGGCAGATACAGTAACGGTATTGCGCGATGGTGCGACTGTATGTACTGACTGTGTGGCTAATATGACTGAGGATAAAATAATAGCCGCTATGGTAGGCAGGGAACTTAACGAGCAATTCCCGCGCGTAGAGCATACGGCCGAAGATGTAGTAATGGAGATAAAGAATTACACCGTCTACGATCCGGATATACCTGACAAAAAGCTGATAGACAACGTGAGTTTTCAGATAAGGAGAGGCGAGATTTTAGGGTTAGCGGGTCTTATGGGCGCTGGGCGTACAGAGCTTGCCTCAAGCATATTTGGGGGGTTTGGCGCAAAAAGAGAAGGCGAAATATATATAAACGGCTGTAAGGTCGATATAAACAGCCCTATAGATGCTATAAAAAATGGCATAGCTTATTTGTCTGAGGACAGAAAGCGCTACGGGCTCGTCTTGCTTATGGATATAGCTGAAAACATAGCCTTGCCTAATTATGATAAGCTCTCTCGTTTCTCAATTATAGACAACAACAAAAAGATAAAAGAGGCCCAGCGCTATGTAAAAGAGCTTAAAATAAAAACACCGTCAATAGCGCAAAGAGTGGCTAATTTAAGCGGCGGCAACCAACAAAAAGTGGTAATAGCTAAGTGGCTTATGTCTGAACCGAAGGTTTTAATACTCGATGAGCCGACTAGGGGAATAGATGTAGGTGCAAAGTATGAGATATATAATATAATGAACAGCCTTGTGGATCAAGGTGTCGCGATAGTGATGATTTCATCGGAGTTGCCGGAGATATTAGGCATGAGCGATAGGATCCTTGTTATGCACGAAGGTAAATTTACTGGCGAGTTTGATTATAGAGAAGCAGATCAGGAAAAGATTATGCGAGCAGCTACGGGAGGTAAATGATAAATGGCAGATAAATCTAAGAAGATCAATATAGATGTTAGATCCTATACCATGATTTTCGCTTTAATCGCTATATGGATTATATTCACTGCTTTAACTGGTGGGGGATTTTTAACCCCGCGGAATTTGTCTAACCTGATAAGGCAGATGTCTATTACGGCTATATTGGCAGTGGGTATGGTGCTGGTCATGGTAGCAGGCCATATAGATTTGTCGGTAGGCTCGGTAGCGGGTTTTACCGGGGCTTTAGCCGCTATAATGCAGGTTAACTATGGCTGGAGCACGCCTGTTACCATTATAATAACGTTGGCAGCCGGCCTCTTAATAGGCTTATGGCAGGGTTTCTGGATAGCATTTCAAGGAGTGCCAGCGTTTATCACTACGCTGAGCTCAATGTTAGTATTCAGAGGTGCGATATTGCTTGTAACCAAGGGCGTTACCATTTCGCCTCTGAGCGATAGCTTTAAAACCATAGGCCAGGGTTATATATCACCGGCTATAAGCATAGTGTTGGGAGTGGTGGCAGGCATAGCGTATCTTATTTTCGAAATGAGAAGCCGCCAATCCAAAATAAAATATGGTATAGACGTTGCTGGCTGGAATGCAGAGGTACTTAAAATTGTAGGCGTATTAGCGCTTATATCGTTATTCACAGGTATCATGGTTTCTTATGAAGGCATACCGATTCCAGTATTAATAGTGGTTGGCTTAGTAGTTGTAATGACGTTTATAGCCAATAACACGACATTCGGAAGATATGTCTATGCTATAGGCGGCAATCGAGAAGCTGCCGCTTACAGTGGCGTTAACATAAAAAAGACTAATATGACCATATTTATAATAATGGGCCTTCTTTCAGCGCTGGCCGGCATAGTGTTAACTTCAAGGCTTAATGCGGCTACCACGAGCGCTGGTACGGGCTTTGAAATGGACGCTATAGCATCTGCTATAATAGGCGGTACCAGTACGTTAGGCGGTGTGGGTACTGTGCCTGGCGCTATAATAGGCGCTCTGGTAATGGCCTCTATAGACAATGGCATGAGCCTTATGAATATAGATTATTCCATTCTCACTATAGTAAAGGGTTTAGTACTGGTATTAGCAGTATGGGTTGACGTTTCGACAAAGAAACGCGCTTTATAATATGCCCTTCCGTTTTGCCGCATCTGCGCATATGTAACACAGGTGCGGCATTGTTTTATCATTTTTCAAAAGGGGGAATACGCAAGTGAATAGATTAGCGGTGAACAAGTTAAAAACGAAACTGTTGGCAGCATTTATAATCGTAGGACTGCTGCTCGCATCATCGAATCTCGTTTCTTTTTTTGCCATGAAGTCATATATGGGGCGCTATGATGCCATGATTGAAAGCGTTATAAGGGCTAACGCTGTTATAGCCCAGTCAAAAGACTTACACGAGAATATCACGCGTTATATTACGCAGGCTCAAGACAGTTCGTACAAGGATAAAGTACAGGAAGATTTATCTCAAATAAAAGAAAACGTCAAATACATACAAGGCATCGTGACTAGCAAAAACTCTAAAACGGCTATAAATAGCGTGAGCTATACTGTAGATAGCCTGGAGAAATATGTTAACCAGGCTATGCAGGCGATGGATAATAAAAAGCTCAGCGATGCGTTAGCCGCTAATGAGCAGCTGAGCAAGACCACCGATTTTATAGCTGATAACGTGCAATCTTTTATAAACGTTGCTTTAACAGATAATGCGAGCGAGAAAGCTAAATTAAGCAAACAGGCCAATGCGATGGGTGCTGTGCTGATAATATTCATAGCTATTCTAATAGGCGCTACAATAGCTGTCGCTCTGGTGTTCGCGAATAATATAGCCAACCCGATAATTGCTATAACCAAATCGGCTTCGGCGATATCGGATGGCAAGCTGGACGTGGATGTGCCGCAAGTGAAAACGAAGGATGAAGTGGCAGTATTGGCTTCAGCGTTTGGCGCAATGGCGCAGAGCTTAAAGCAGATAGTCGCGTCTATTAAAGACTGCAGCACACAGCTTCTGCAGTTATCACAGCAGATAAAGAATCATGCCGAGCAAAATGAAAATGCGGCCGAACAAATAGCGGCAGCAACGCAAGAAGTGTCAAAGGGCGCTAGCGACCAAGCTGAGCAGATGCAGCTGGTGTCTGAGGCGGTAGGCAAGCTTCAGGATATAGCGGGCAACATAGCTTCAGAAGCGCAAAGCGCTAAAGATGCTTCATCGGAAACGGCTAAGGAGGCAAAGGAAGGCAGCAATACGATAGCGGAGCTCATAAGCTCTATGGATAGCTTAAGCTCAGTGGTAGTATTTGCAGATACAGAATCGGTGCACTTGAAAGAGCAGTCTAAACAAATAGGCGAAATAACAGAGGTCATATCATCCATAGCCGAACAAACCAATTTACTTGCCCTGAATGCCGCTATAGAGGCGGCACGCGCAGGCGAACAGGGAAAGGGTTTTTCTGTAGTGGCATCCGAGGTGAGGAAGTTAGCTGAAAGAACAGCAAGCGCTTCCAATGATATTGCCGAAATAATAAAAGAAATTCAAACTAGCGCTGATAAAGTAAGCCAGCAGATGTCAGCCAGTGCGGCGCAAATAATAAACAGCTCTAAATCAGCCCACAGTGCCGGCGCAGCATTTGACGACATTGTAGTAAAAATAGGCGATGTTGACGCGCGGGTCAACGAGATATACGGACAGGTTGAGTACATGAACAGTTATATAAGCAAGATAAACTCGTCAGTGCATGAGATAGCTGCTATAGCCGAGCAGACATCTGCCGGTACGGAACAAACAGCGGCGGCGGTTGAGGAACAGACTGCCAGCATAACCGAGATAGCATCTTCGTCTTCTGCCCTGTTCGAACTGGCAGAAAGCCTCAAACAACTTACTGAAAGATTTCAAATATAGGCGTTAGTTTTTGCCAAAAAAGCAGCTGTGGCCTATAAATTCCCTTATAAGCGAGTTAGACGGAATGTTTACTTCTTTTTCCGGCGTTATGGCTACGAAATGCGATAGCATATCCAATAACTGGACTGCCATCGAACGTTGAGGGCAGCTGTCTGGCACGCTATTTAGCAGCGGCTCTACATAGCGTTTCAACAATGATGCTTCGTACGCTAGGGAGGAATTAAACATTACATCGGCCTCTTCCTGATAGGGAAATATATTTTTCTCTTCGCCTGCGCGCACCGACGCCCATCTCTCTAGCGTGTGAACGGCGTCTGCGGAGCGAAATTGTGAGTCGCGCACTAGACGCCGCAAAAGGCGCATATATGTCGTGGGCACGCGATTATGTTCGTCTATATTTATTTGGGTTAAAGCGCTGACGTATATCTTGAATTTCCTGTCCTTATGCACAGCGCGCGTCAGCTTTTCGTTTAGGCCATGAATGCCTTCGATAATAATAGGCTGATCCGGCTCTAACCGTATAGGCGGCATATAACTGCGCGTGCCTGTTTTGAAATTAAATACCGGCATGCTCACCTCATCCTCTTCTATGAGAGCTTTAAGCTGCTGATTGAATAATTCAAGGTCTAAAGCTTCTAACGCTTCAAAGTCTGGCTGGCCATTTTCATCGAGCGGGGCATAGTCGCGCGGCAAAAAATAATTATCCAGAGATATGCGCAGCGGTTTTATGCCATTTACTCTGAGCTGAATATAAAGCCTTCCGGCAAATGATGTTTTACCTGAAGAAGATGGCCCGGCTATTGAGATAAGGCGTATCTGTTCCTTGTTTCTAGCTATCATATCAGCTATGTCTGATATGTGTTTTTCGTGCAATGCTTCAGAAATCAATATAAGTTCCGAAGCTTCGCCGCGGCTTATAGCGTCATTTAACGAGGAAACATAATTTACACCCAGTATGCGCGCCCATTCCTCAGTTTCTTTAAATATAGCTGCTAGCTTTGGCAGATCTTTAAAAACCGGCAACACGCCAGGCTGCCCGGCTTTAGGATATAACAATATCAAGCCCGGGGGATACGGGAGCAGATCGAATACCTTTACGTCGCCTGTGTTTAAATAAATGGGCTCATAAAAATAATCTATCATATCATCCAAATGATAAACGTTAACATCGTCAACAGTTCTATATTGCAGTATTTTAGCAGTTTCTTTCCTGCCATGTTGTTCGAACAATTCAATGGCGCGTTCGCGCGGAAGGCGTTCCTGTATTATAGGGATGCTTGCGTCTATAAGTTCTCTCATGCGCTTTTTAAGGCGCTCTATGTCGTGAGGGCCAACATATTTTGCCCCTTGAATCTCGCAATATTGGCCATTGCCTAGAGAATGTTCTACTATAAGCGTGCAGCCGGGCATTATATCCGCTATAGCTTTGGCTAGCACAAAGGATAATGTGCGCGCATAAGCGCGCGCTTCGTTTTCGTTATATATCTGCATACATGATGCTCCTTCGCAAAAGTTATGTATGCTTATTATAGCATAATAAATGAAATTTTGTTATAATAAGCATATAAGGTATAGCAATATAAGAGAGGACGTGAAGCGATGCCCGAGCTCGTCACATTAGGTGAAACCATGGCTGTGTTTAACCCCGCGTCATCCGGTCCCTTACAGTACATATCTGATTACAAGCGCCTTATCGGCGGAGCCGAATCCAATGTCGCCATAGGGGTGTCTAGGCTGGGCCATTCATCAGGATGGATAAGCCGTTTAGGCAGCGACCCATTTGGGCGTTTTGTCAATAATTTCATAAGAGGCGAAGGTGTAGACACTTCTAAGGTTATATTCGATGATGAGTATCCAACTGGCATATATTTTAAAGAAATCAAGGCTACAGGTGACGTTACTGTTTTTTATTACCGGAAAGGATCAGCGGCAAGCATGATGTCGCCCGCAGATCTCGACGAAGCCTATATAAAGAGTGCTAAGATACTTCACGTAAGCGGTATAACTCCGGCGTTAAGTGAAAATTGCAAGCAAACGGTTTTCAGAGCTATGGAGATAGCTAAATCCGCCGGCATCAAAGTTTCCTTTGATCCGAATATACGTTTAAAGTTATGGAATAGGCAAAAAGCAGCGTCTGTGTTAAGAGAGATAGCTGCATATGCCGATATAGTATTACCAGGCATCGACGAAGGCGAAATAATATTTGGGGTCAATGAACCGCAAGCTGTTGCCGAGAGATTTTTAGAACTCGGCGCTTCTGTAGTAGCGGTTAAACTCGGCAAAAATGGGGCTATGGTAGTTACGCGCGATGAAGTTATAGAATCTCCGGCGTTTGACGCCGGGCGCGTAATAGATACGGTAGGAGCGGGAGACGCTTTTGCGGCAGGATTTCTAACCGGCGTATTAGAAGGTATGCCGCTTGCGCAGGTAGCTGGTTTAGCTAACGCATGCGGAGGTTTTGCTACTACTATAGTGGGCGACGTGGAGGGTCTGCCTTTAAGAGACGAGATAGAGGCGCTTATAAACAAAAAGCGTCTTATAGAAAGATAGAGGGGGTAAAGGTTTATGGATAAAGATATAGACGTATTAGTGCTTGGAAGCATCGACATGGACTTGACGGTGGAGACAGACAGGCGGCCGTATCCTGGAGAAACGTTGAGAAGCAAGGCGTTTTACAAATCACCTGGCGGTAAAGGCAACAACCAAGCAGTAGCCGCGGCACGCCTCGGTGCCAATGTGGTATTTGCGGGTTGTGTTGGCCGCGATTCATATGGGGAGCAATTGATAGCTAATTTGAACCGCAATAAAGTAAGAACCAGTGATGTATTAGTACTGGATGGGTATGATACAGGGCTTGCGTTTATAAACGTATTCAGGGGCCAAAATACGATAATATCCTATCAAGGGGCAAACAGCCAATGCACTATTGAGAGAATGAGGCATTGCGAAAGCTTAATAGGGCGGTCAAAAGTTCTGCTGATGCAGCTTGAAATACCGATAGATACGGTTGTGTGGGCAGCTAGCATAGCAAGCAGGACAGATACGATGGTAGTGCTCAATCCATCGCCTGCCACGCATTTAGATGAGGACATATACAGTGATGTGGATATATTGGTGCTGAATAAATTCGAGGCTCAGGAAGCGCTGGGCATGGAAGTGAAAGAAGAAGCTGATTGCGAGAAAATGATATCCATGTTTGTAGACTATGGCGTCAAAAATGTATTTTTGACCTTGGGCGATAAAGGCGTAATGTACAATTATAAAGGGGCAATAAAACAAAAGCCTGCTTACAAAGTAAAAGTTGTGGATCCAACTGGCGCGGGCAGCGCCTTTACTGGAGGACTGTGCTATGCTTTGACGCGCGGCATGGATATAGAACAGGCGGCCGATTATGCCAGCGCGGTGGCTGCTATCGCCATAACGCGTATGGGAGCGCAAAGCGCGTTGCCTAGTGCTATGGAAGTTGAAAGATTTATAGCTACCCCGAGAGGTTAATGTGCCTAAATATCATATAGATACCATTCCCGTATGGGATGCCTTAAAAAGCGGCGGCGAATGTCCATTGTGTGTGCTTGAAGAAAAAGCGGAAAATCAATATGTGGAGTTTTATCTGGGAGATTCGGTAATGGAACCGGATAATCGCATAGAGGTAAACGAAAATGGCTTTTGCCGCCGCCATTATGGCATGCTTTATCAAAATGCCGGCAACAAATTGCCGCTTGCGCTGATGGCGCAAACCATATCGCAGCGCGTGACGGAGAGGCTTTCGGATATGGCACCCCAGGCAGCGGAGAAGCGCAGGCTCTTTGCTAAAAGCAGCGGTGCGCAGGATGCCATAGCTTATATAGACGAAGTGTTGAGCAGCTGCGTTATATGCGATAAGCTCGGTGAGTCTATGAAACGGTATATTTACACAATGCTGCATCTTTGGGAGCATGATGCCAAGTTTAAAGATGAGCTCATGCAATCGAAGGGGTTTTGCCTGCGCCATTTCAGAGATGTTCTGGTCATGGCGCAGGAAAATATGGCGGCTAAGGCGGCGGATGAATTCATACAAGCTGTATGGCCGCTTCAAATTAGTAATATGCAGCGCGTGCAGGCCGACATCGATTGGTTCATAGACAAATATGACTACCGCAACCAGGACAAACCATGGGGTACATCAAAAGATGCCCTGCCACGCATATTGCAAAAGCTGGCAGGCCGGCTGTGAAGCTGTAAATAGTAAAATAATTTGGATAGCACCTATTGAGATTTAATTAAACGCCATAGTGTAGTTCTGCTGATTCTAAGGCTTTCCGCGGCTTTGCTTTGATTGCCATTTTGTGCTTCAAGCACCATTGCTACAATTTCTTTATTGATTTCTCTGAGCGGGCGGGAGAGGTCAAGGGGCTTTGCCGGATTTTTTGCATGAAGGGAAGCAGCAGTAACGGTTCGTTCCTTGTTCAGGGCCTCCCGCACATCGTCAGAATGAATATAAGGTCCGGTCTCCATTATAACAAGGTTTCTCATAACCCGGCTTAATTGTGTGTAGTTAAATGGCCAGTCAAAATTACGCAACATTTCCATTGCATCTGGCGAAACACCTAAAATTTGTTTTGCCATATCAATGTTTAGCCTGTTAAGATAGAGGTTTACAATTGAATCTATACGTGATGGACAGTTTCTCAATGCTGGAAGAGTTATTATGAAGCAGTGCAAGTGGTTTACAAATGCCATGGCATTTGAATCAAGCGTTCCTTCAGAACTGCTGATACACGAAAATATGACCCTGTTTCTCTTGTAAATCTCCGTATCTTTTATAGCAATTAAAAGCTGTTTTTGTTGCTGCTCGCTTAGAGCATTTACGTTTTTGAAAAAAATAGTATTGTCAGTACCGTATAAGGGAGAATTATGGTGATTCAAAAAATAACCCCATATTTTATCGCTTAATAGATCGCAGTCAATTTGAATAAAAGGTTGATTTTTCATAGAGCTTCGTAGATATAGAGCTTTGGCGATTTGCTCTTTACCCGTACCTACTTCGCCTGAAATAATTACGGGATAGTTGTTTTGATTTACTTGGTCAATAGTATTATCAAGATCTGCAACGGAATCTATTACGCTATAAATACTATTGAAGTATATTTTTTCCACTTCTTCGTAGTTAAAATAGCTGATACCGCATTTGTTCCCGGCCAATGGCGTTTTGACGGTTGTGAAATAAAATACTACATATTCTAATTTGTCCGAAAATATTCGCTGTGCCTGAATAGAATAAAGCAGATTATTTTGTTTGAAGATAAATCGGCGCTTTCCAGTGGCGGGTACGTTATTTATTTCTGTATGCAACATATCCAAAATGGCAGTATCATCTTCTGTAAGTGTAGAATAAAATAGCTTCCCTTCCTTTGTAAAAACTACCGTACGTGTATCTAAGCCATGAATTAATTGCCTTAAAAAATGATTTTCATCTCTGAGATGGTTGTAGTTACTGCGGCAAAGGAGAGCGGTATTAAACGCATCGCGAATGCTTTCAATCCCAGATGTAATCAAAAAAGCGTTCATACCAAGTCCTCTAGCAGTAGTATAAGTAATCATATCACAAAGCATAGCATGATAATCATCATTTTTTAATTGCTGCAGAACAGAGACAGCTTCTTCTGTTGAATCGATTGTAAACACATCAATTTTGTAAGGAAGCATTTCCTTCAAAGATAAAAATTTTTCTGTAATATTTGAGAATCCGACAACTGCAACCTTTCCGTTACTAGCACCTGACAATTTAAGCGTGCGCAAAATATCATGGACAGATGTAGTGATCTCAATTACAGGTAGTGAAACGGACTGCTGAATTAATTTCGCGGTGCCACCTCGCGAAATAATGACATCATAGTTGGCACGAAAATTATTTTGCGCGATTTCAACGCCTTTTTTCAAATCTCCTACTGTAACTGTCAGGTCTATATCAGGGTACTCTTCTGCAAGTTTGACCAATAAAGGTTCCATGCCCGCATAAGGTGCAATGGCCAGAATCCGCATTTTAGAAGTCATATTTTAATCGCTCCTTGTATTAGTGTGTTCAAAAATAGAACAATATTATAATGATATTATAGCATACTATAAAATATAAAACATAGTTTTATATAATGTTCAAAAATAAAACAAAAATTGGAAATATTTTTGTTTATCATTTCTTTAAGCTTTAGTATAATTGTCCCGTGAAGAGAAAAGTATAATCGGAAAGAAAATTTAACGATATTTCAAATTTGAACAAACAGATCCAATAAGCTGATTTAAGGAGACTTAAATGATTAAACTGTTGATAATCTCAGATGACTTTACAGGAGCACTAGATACGGGTGTTCAATTTGCTGAAAAAGGTGCCAGAACTTATGTGATGGTTGATTCTCAAATTGATTATACAAAAATATCCTCCAACATAGAGGTATTGGTAATTGATACGGAAACTCGTCATTTAGACAAGGATGAAGCTTATAAAATCGTTTTCTCGATTGTACAGGAAGCGAGCAAAATCGGTATCCCATATATATATAAAAAAACTGATTCTGCCTTGCGTGGGAATATTGGCGCAGAACTTACTGCAGCAGTGCGTGCAAGCGGAAGGAAACATATTAACTTTGTCCCTGCCTTTCCACAAATGAACCGCACTACTATAAATGGTATCCACTATATAAATGGTGTCCCACTTGCTCAAAGTGTTTTTGGGAAAGATCCATTTGAACCGGTGCGCTATTCTGATATTAAAGAAATCATTGCCTCCCAGTCTGAAGTGGGAACCCATATCATAGGTAAGAAACCCATAGAGTCCCTTGCGTCAATAGAAGGCATTTTAGTATATGATTCCAGTTCAAAAGAGGATATAGAGAATATTGCCACCGAACTTATGCAAAAAGATGAAATGCATCTGATAGCTGGGTGTGCAGGATTTGCTTCTATATTGCCCGAGGTCCTTAAACTTGGAGGGGAAAAGCCGCAGATACCTGAATTGAACAGGAATATGCTTATAGCATGCGGAAGCGTTAATCCAGTTTCGGTTGCTCAATGTGATTATGCCGAAAGCAAAGGAGCTCCTCGCTACCGGCTTACTCCGGAGCAAAAACTAGACCCTAATTGGGCAGAAAGTTGTGAAGCGGATGCACTTATTGAGGAAATATATGATTCGTGTAAAGAGAATCATATTGTTATCCTTGATACAAATGATAGAGAAAATGTTGAAAATACCGCCATTTATGCACAAAAAAACGGGATTACCCCAGCGCAAATGCGCACATACATCGTATCTGGCATAGGAATTATTTTGAAAAGGCTGATTGACAAGGGGCTTGAAAGTACCATCTTTATTATAGGCAGCGATTCCCTTAATGGATTTGTGTGCCAGGCTGGAATTAAGCTAATATCTCCTATCTGTGAAATAGAGTGCGGCGTTGTGCTATCACAATTTGAGTATAACGGAAAAATATTAAATCTTATCTCAAAATCCGGAGGATTCGGTCAGAAAACAATATTTAACGATTTATTTAAAGTGTTATCAAAATTAAACGAAGGGAAGAACATATCAGATGCTTGTAAAATACAATCTTAAAATGCCGCAAGCTGTATACAGCGGTGAAAACGCGCTGGAAAACATAACGCTAATCCTTAAAGCGAACCATGTTAAGAAATTGGCGGTCTTTACGGATAAAGGAATTGAAAGTGCAGGGCTGTTGGACTATGCCATGGAAATAGTAGGGCAGACCGGAATTGAAACAGATGTATTTGATGATTTGCCGCCTGAGCCTACATATGGTCAGGTCCAAAAGCTTATTGAGCAATTCAAGACAAGTGGATCTGACTTCATTATGGCAGTAGGTGGTGGCAGTGTCATGGATACTGCGAAGTTGGCTAGTGTTCTTGTGAGAAGTCAGTACAGCGTCCACGAATTGCTAAGCAGACCTGAGCTGGCTGAGAAATATGTAAAAACCGTAATGGTTCCTACAACTGCAGGAACGGGAGCTGAAGCAACGCCAAATGCAATTGTAGCAGTACCGGAAAAGGAGCTCAAGGTTGGTATTGTTAATGATAGCATGATTGCAGATTATGTTATTTTAGATGCGGCTATGATAAAAAATCTACCTAGGAAAATTGCGGTTGCCACTGGCGTGGATGCCCTCGCTCACGCAATTGAATGTTTTACCAGCAACAAAGCGAATCCTTTCAGTGACATTTTTGCATTAGAGGCTTTGGACATGATTCTTAACAATATAGTATCTGCTTGTGATAACCAAGAGGATATGAAAGCTAAAAACAAAATGTTGATTGCAAGTTTCTATGCAGGTGTTGCAATTACTGCTTCAGGGACAACTGCTGTTCATGCACTGAGTTATCCTTTAGGCGGTAGATATCATATTGCGCATGGAGTTTCTAATGCTATGCTTTTAGCGCCTGTGATGAGATTTAATGAGCCAGTGTGCCGTGAAAAATTTGCAGTAGTATATAATCGCTGTGTTCATGAGAATAAAAGCTGTGAGACGCCAGAAGAAAAAAGCGCATTTATAATCAGAAGGTTGGAGGAAATAGTTAAGCATTTAGATATACCAACAAGTCTTTCCGCATTTGGGGTACCTGCATCTGACTTAGATACTCTTGTGGATGCGGGTATGCAGGTTACAAGACTTTTAAGTAATAATATGCGCAAAGTTACTCCTGAAGATGCCCGTGCAATATATCAGGAAATCCTTTGATTTTAAAAGTTAGCCTGACAATTAAACAAGCTGAAGTTAAAGGGGGAATAGAATTGCTTAATCTGCCGAAAATTGGCATTACAATGGGCGATCCTGCAGGCAATGGACCGGAAATAACAGTTAAAGCACTTTTGCACAAAGATCTATATGAGCGATGCTGTCCTTTGGTTGTCGGCGACGCTAAAATCCTGGAAAAGGCAGCGGTTATATTAGGCCATCCCGAATTAGAGATTCACCGGATTTCACGAGTTTCTGAAGCGGTGTTTGAATATGGAACTATTGATGTGCTTCATATGGATCTTATAGACCTTGATAAGTTTGAATATGGGAAGGTTTCCGAAATGTGTGGTATGGCGGCCTTCCAAAGCGTCAAAAAGGTGATTGAGCTGGCCATGAAAGGTGAAATAGATGCGACCTGTACCAATGCGCTAAATAAGGAAGCAATGAATAAGGCTCTTGCTCACGAAGGGCTGCATTTTGATGGCCATACTGAAATTTATGCTAAGTATACAAATACAAAAAAATATACCATGATGCTTGTATATCATGACTTGAGGGTGGTTCACGTATCAACTCACTGTTCGCTTAGGGAGGCCTGCGATCGTGTTAAAAAAGATCGGGTGCTTGAAGTTATAAGAATTGCAGATAAAACTTGCAAGGACCTGGGAATTTTAAAGCCTCGTATAGCTGTTGCAGGGTTAAATCCTCATTCTGGTGAAAACGGCCTGTTTGGAAGAGAAGAAATTGATGAAATAATTCCAGCAATCAAAGAAGCGCAGGCTGAGGATATAAACGCGGAGGGGCCAGTTCCGCCAGACAGTTTATTTCCCAAAGCACTTGGCGGCTGGTACGATATTGTGGTTGCCATGTATCACGATCAAGGGCATATTCCACTAAAAACTTTGGGATTTGTATATGATAGGGAACTCAATAAATGGAAGGCAGTTGAAGGAGTAAACGTAACATTAGGGCTTCCGATTATAAGAACATCTGTAGATCATGGTACAGGTTTTGACCAAGCAGGCAAAGGTACATCTAGCGAGCTTAGTCTTATAAATGCTTTGGATTATGCAATAAAACTGGCACAAAACAGAATGTAACCTTAGCAAAGTAAAACTAATTTATAATAAATGGATAAAAATTTTTAAATCAGGAGGAGAAAAACATGAATTACCCAAAGTTACCTGGTCTGACATGGGATGGTACTATCTACCAAAATGACGACATGGGAATATTGGAGGCATTGCTGCCAACCGGCGGATATCCTACAGCACATTCACCTGCATTGCTGGAACTGCCTAATGGCGACTTGCTGTGCTGCTGGTTTGCGGGTACTTACGAGGGCAGTGCAGATGTCCACATCGTTTGTTCCATTCTGCCTAAGGACGCGCCTGCCTGGCTACCGCCAGTAGATGTATCTGGCGACCCCAATCGCAGTGAGCAGAACCCATCATTGTTTTATGGCCCTGACAATGCCGTTTGGTGTATGTATACTGCTCAACTATGCCGTCAGGAGGGCAAAGACAATATGCAGTATACAGCTGTTGTCCGCTGTCAAAAGAGCACTGATGGTGGCAAGACTTGGGGGCCGTATGAGACGGTTTTCCCAGAAGAGGGCACATTCTGCCGCCAGCCAATACAAGTATTATCCAACGGACGTTGGATTTTTTCTACATGGCTTTGTACAGATTCAGCAGATGGCCTATCTGGCGATCCCACTGCCTTTCGTATCTCGGACGATCAGGGAAAGACTTGGAAGATGGTCATGATGCCTAAGAGTAATGGTCATGTTCACGCTAACGTGGTAGAGCTGGAAGCCGGGCATCTTGTCGCTTTTATGCGTAATCGCGAGGCTTACCGCATTCATCGCAGCGAGTCCTTTGACTGGGGGGAAACCTGGAGCGAGCCAGTACCTACCCCGCTTCCAAACAACAATTCCAGCATAAGTGCAACAAAATTGCAGAGTGGCCGCATCGCCATTGCATACAATCCAACCAGTGCACCGGATCATCGTCCTGGCAAGGCTGCTTGGCCTGGTTTGCGTTGCCCGGTGGCGGTGGCTCTTTCTGAGGACGGCGGGCTGACTTTCCCTATTGTTCGTTGGATTGAAAGAGGAGAGGGCTTCATGGGTGATGAAAACAAGACCAACAATCATCAGTACGAGTACCCATATCTGATGCAATCTTCTGATGGGAGACTACACCTGGCCTACGCGTACCGTACGCGCCTTGGAATAAAATACGTTCGTTTTACTGAGCAAGATGTGCTGGGAAAAAAGAGGGAGCGTGTTGGTCTCTATAATCCAACAGCAGCTCAGATTCGCTAAGAGAATAAATATAAGGAGAGAGATGTTATGAAAAATATTGAATTAAAAGGCATTATTGTACCGATACTAACGCCTATGAATCCAGATGAATCGATCAATTTGAATGAACTGCGTAATCAGATTGAACGCCTATTAGACGGCGGCGTTCACGGCCTGTTTTCATTCGGAACTAACGGCGAAGGTTACATCCTGAGTGAAAATGAAAAAATTGAGATTCTTGAGGCTACTATCGACCAGGTGAAGGGGCGTGTTCCGGTGTATGCGGGTACTGGCTGCATTTCCACTGCTGATAGCATTCGTATGAGCAAGAAAGCTCAGGAACTGGGTGCTGATGTGCTGTCAATTATTACCCCTAGCTTTGCTGTTGCTTCACAAAAAGAACTTTATGACCACTATGTGGAAATTGCTAAGCATGTAGACATTCCAATTGTATTGTACAATATTCCTGCACGCACGGGCAACAAATTACTTCCTGAAACCGTTGCAAAACTGGCTAAAGATGTAGACGTCATTATGGGCGTCAAAGACTCCAGCGGTGACTGGGACAACCTGCTTGCTTACATTAACCTTACAAAGGGCTTAGACAAAGATTTCCGCGTTTTGTCCGGAAACGATTCACTGATTTTATCTTGCTTGGAAGCAGGAGGTGCGGGTGCAATCGCAGGGTGCGCCAATGTATATCCTCATGTTCTGTCATCTATTTATGAACTGTTCAAGGCTGGTAAGCTTGAAGAGGCTAAAAAGGCTCAGGACTCCATTGCTTCTTTCCGCGCCGTATTCAAATATGGCAATCCTAACACGATTGTTAAAAAGGCCGTTTCTCTGCTTGGTTATCCTGTAGGTGACTGCCGCCGTCCATTTAACTATCTATGCGACGAAGGTATTAATGCATTAAAACAAGTTTTGAAAGAAAATGCTGACAAAGGAATGTGCTAATAAAAAGTACTTTATAAATATGGGGGCATTTGTGATTCCGAAACCTTGAGAAATAAGGGGAATTAATTTTTGCGGGGTTTCGGAATTATCAAAAAACACTTGAATTGATAAAATGTTCTAAATTGCAAAAAATAATTCCGTATAAAAGAGAGGAGATTGAATAAATGACTACTCCAATGATTATTGCCCTTTCCGTCACTTTGTTCATGATTATATTGATCATGACAGACAAACTTCCGTTTGGTGCACCTCCGCTTCTTGCATGCTTATTAATGGTTCTCTTTGGCGTAACTGACATCAAGACGGCTTTTGGCGGTTTTTCTAATGCGACTATTATAATGCTTGCTTCTTTTATGGTAATTGTGGCTGCCTTGGAAAGAACCAGTCTTATTGGCGCATTCAGAAGAGAAATTTTGAGAATGGCTAACCATGGCGGTTATAAGGCTTATGTACTGTTGTTTATTATAGTTATGTTAGCTAGCAGTATATTCGGTACAGGCTCAACTGCATTTTATGTACTTACTTTAGGCATATTATCTACCATACAATATACCGATAAGTTGCCACGCGGTAAAGTTATTGCCGCTGCCGGGTTTGCGTGTAACCATCCATTAATTCCCATAAACGTTACATTACAATATGGTATTGTTATTGCTGTTTTAGAAGCTGCCGGTTCGGCTATTGTAAAAGTTGACTTGGTAAAATTTTCTATTTTAAACTTAGTGCTTTCATTAGCTTATATGGCGTGGGCTTTAATTGGCTATAAAGTTCTGCCGAACAAAAATGTTGAAGATACAGAAAATGGAAATGGTAAAGCGCAAGAAATAGTTTATGATTTGCCAAAATGGAAAGAGTATGCAACATATGCAGCCTTTTTAGCAGCTGTCATTGGTATGATTCTTCAGAGTAAAATTGGAGATGCGGCATATATGATTCCGGGCTTATCTGCTGCTCTAGTTTTAGTTGTCGGTGTTTTGAATTTCAAAGAGGTCCGTAGCAGTATAAGTGATCCAATTATTTTAATGTCTGCGGGTGTTATTGGTGTTGCCGATGCTCTTGGCAGTACAGGCTTGACTGCTCTGGTTGGTAAAACTGTAGCTGCTATGCTTGGTACTAGCGTTAATCCTTTCATACTAATTTTTGCTTTCTGTGTGTTAACAAGTGTGCTCGCAACCCTTACAGGGTCTACTATAGGTACCGTATACGTATTTGCACCTATGGCTATTGCTACTTTCATGAGTTTGCATTTAAATCCAATTGCTGCTGCTGCTGCGATTGTAATTTCAGGTTGGAACGGTCACTTCTTGCCAATTGATGGTATGCCAGCTATGGTAATGGGAATTGGTAAGTATAAGTTAACAGAGTTTTGGAAATATACAGTTCCAATGTATTTTATCCGTTTGCTTGCTTTGACTGCCGCGGCTATATTGATTTTCCCAGTATAAGTTCTAAAAATTTAAGCTATTTAAATTTTAATAAAATCATTAGCGATAAAAATGTATTTAATACATAGTTAAAATATCTAATTTTATATGAAACGGTTAATCTTCAGATATTTTGAGAAAGAGGTATAATTATGAATAGTAAATTTGAACTAGAGCATATAGGTATTAACACTTCAAATGCTGAGGAGGCAGAAAAACTGGCACAGCTTTTAAGTACTATGTTTAACCTGGAGCCTCGTCACGGGCAAAAGTCTGAATTCAGCGGACCTTATTTTGAGTGTATGAAAGCACCATTTTTGGGTAGAAATGGTCATATTGCTATGCGCACGCCTGATTTAGCCGCTGCTGTAGAAGAATTAAAAGAGAAGGGATTTTCCTTCAATATGGATACTGCGGCATATTCCGAGGATGGCAAACTGAAGAACATATATTTAGATGGCGAGTTTGGGGGCTTTGCTATCCATATTATGCAGAAGTAACGGTAAAATCAGCTACCATCGCGGCATGTGCTTTTTGCGTTTTTTGCGGCGGCTGTTCAATACCGATATCAATATGATTACCGCTATGACCGCGATGGCAATCAATATGAACTTTAGCGGGATATCAAAGCCCGCTATTGTGACCGGACGATTTAGATTGAACTTCTGCTTGCGGGCGGCTTCCTGAGCCGCCTGCTTAGCGGCCTTCTCCTGCGCTTCCTTTACTATGGATGCAGCCTCCACTCTTATTTTTTGCTCGGCAGTCCACGATTTAAATGCAGGCGTGGATTCATCATCGCCGAGCTTTTCTATTTGTTCTAGAACCATTTTTTGCGTATCTGTATCATTTCTTTTTTGCGCTATTGTATATTTATAAAATAGAGCTTCCTGTTTTACTGTAAGGGATAGATCATCTAGATTTTTATCAGAAAGCAAATTATCATATAGCTCGCTTGCTTTGTCTATCTGCAGCAGTTCAGCGTATGCTTGCGCCATTAGGAGTTCCACTAGAGGTTTATATTTAGCTGACGGATTAGAAGAAAGATATTTTTCGCCAATGTTTATAACGTTTACGAAGTCGTCATTATTATATGCTTGGGCTATAGACTTTAATTGGCCAGAACCGCTCATCCTTAGCCTCTCAGATGCGATAAATTCCGTTGGTTTAAAATGTACAACTATGTCCTCCGATGGTTCCACATCGCTATATCGCCATATGAGGCTGCCCTCATCGGTTATGGTGGTAGGGGTAGGCTGAGGATTCGGGTCTAGAGCGTATACCATAGGTTGTGGAAAGCGGAAGGTGATTTCTATTTGACTTACATTACCCTTCCAAAGCGACATAGTTTTTAACGGGAAGTCAACAGCTTGCGTCCCGTCGTTTAACAACTTATTGTGTAATTGCAGGGTCCCTTTTATGACGAGCGTTTGATTAGCCGCTATATCGACCGGCCACGTCATCCATCTTAAACCGTCGTATTCGCCTGTTCCTAATTTTACAACTTGGTTGCCTTTAGGCAATTGGCCGTTTATGTATATGTCTTTGCTTTTTGAAAAATTATATACCTTGGCGATGTTTTCTAAATACCCCATTGTTATATGCAAATTCTTGTTGCTTTCATTTTTTATAACATACTGCAGAGAAAGCTGCGAATTATTTATGCCCACATCTACTGTAGCTTTTAGCGATATCAGGGATACAGGAGATGACTCCATAACTTGCGCCTTGTCACTGTTGGCCGATGTCGTAAGCGGCGCCGCATAGGCAGTATTTATAAGAAGCAGCAATGCTAGCATGTTTGCAAAAATAACAAAGAAACTCTTTTTTAACATATATACCTCGTAGAATAAAAATATCCGATATAAGTTTAACATAGGCATTACATGTGAAGCAACCCCGAAAAAAGCATAAACCCCTTTTGGTAAAAGGGGTTATATAAAAAGGAGGAAGATTAAGAAATATTGGTTTGTTGCTTTGGTATTGGCTGTGGTGTTCTCACAGTTATTAGTATAGCAGCACAGCCCTTGTTTTGTGTTAACTCTGTGTAAATTCCATGTAAATTATATGTTAACTTTTCTATGTTTGTGACTGTTTTCGTGTCGCTTTAATGCCTCTATTCTAAATTTAATTGACATTACTTTTGTAAGGGAAATCGGAAAATAGGCTTATAGCTGCTAATCTTTGCAGTGGCTTGAGCGGCTATACTTTTATGCTCTTTACTACCAACATATTTTAAAACGTCATCCATGCTGGCAGACTCATCGGACAATCTATATTTTTGCTTTAGCAGCACTATGCGCTTGACTGATTGATCAATGCGTTGCTGGCTTATTCGACCGCCATTATGATAGTCTACGGCCGTATTGCCATGCCCCGGGAAATGTTTTATCATCGGGATTACGCCCGCTGACTTTATGCCTTTCATGGTAGCTACACCTAACCGGCTTATTGTATCGGCATCTCTTCCGAAAGAGCGCTCGCTTATTACGGTGCTTTTAGGGTTGCTGAATATATCAAATACCGGTGCAAAATCCAAGTTAAAGCCATATGCCTTCATCAAGGCGACGGGCAGAAGCGCGCAGATTGCAAGCAAAACAACATTCAGCGGTTTAAACGCTGCCGCTGACATGCTAAACTATCATTCAAAGCTTGATTCATTAGATAAAATGCGTCCATAAATTGTATAATATAGGGAGAAAAAAGAAAGGAGAACTTTCAATATGCGAAGGAAAATAGTTGCGATAATAGTTGTTATAGCTGTCATGGCCGCCGGTACAGCGACCGTATCAGCTGCCGGAGAAGGTACGTACACGCGGCTTGCGGGAACCGACAGGTACGCTACTTGTGCGCAAATAAGCAAAACAGGCTGGGATCACGCTGATACAGTAGTGATCGCGCGCGGAGACAATTTCCCCGACGGCCTGGCAGGCGGCCCGCTGGCGTATAAATTTAACGCACCGCTATTGCTTGTAACCAAAGAAAGCATGCCAAAGTCCATAGAAACCGAGATTCAGCGCCTCAAACCTCAAAAAGCGTATATATTAGGCGGCACTGATGTCGTATCAGATGCGGTTGCAAAAGAACTGGACAAGTACGGCATAAGCGTTGAGCGCGTATACGGCGATGACCGGGCCGCTACAGCAGCTAAAATAGCAAAGATAACGGGAGCGGCTGACGGCAAGGCGATAATAGCAACCGGCCTTAATTTTCCTGACGCGTTAGCGGTATCGCCGGTTGCGGCAAAGAACGGTTGGCCGATATTGTTTGTATATGGATCGGTTATACCGTCTGCTACTGAAGAAGCCTTAAAAGAAATGGCGATCACGCAGGTTGATATTGTAGGCGGGGCAGATGTAGTTTCTCCTCGTATAGAGCAGCAATTGAAAAATAGGGGCATAAGCTGCAAAAGAATAGCCGGCATTGACTTCCTCCCCGTGTTAAAACACGAGGATTCCTAAGCCTCCTTACGGAGCTTAGACGGCTGTACAAATAGCCTCTATGCGGTCGCCCTCAGGCCGCCGCTTTACTTTTGATATTCCTCTTCTTGACGGTTGCCAGCGGATAGAACTTTGTCGGGTTTATGCAGAGTGCCTTCTTTACTAATGACAGGTCGGCATCCGGCGCCGCTTTCCTCAGTATGTTAGCTGCTCCGTTTAAATCGGCATTGATTTTTTGCCCGTTTGCACTACGATACAATCCCCGTTTAATACGCCTGCCGCTGAATGTGTATACTGTATCATCTTTGGGGTCGTATTCCGGTATCTCGTCCATATCCAGAAAGCTGGCCTTGGATGTGTAGCTTTCGGGCTCCTCTTTGTACTCTATCCCATATTTCCCGCACAAATATCCTAAAAAACGCCTGAATTTCTTAAACGGGATCTGTACGAAGTTTTGATTGTTGACACGCCCTATTTCAACGTTCTGCTTCCATTTCGGGTTAACTCCGACTATTACACGTCCGATATTGTTTTCGATGCAGTGCTGTACTATCATGTGAGCTGTTTTGCTCATATAGTCTCTTATGAAGTTGTCACGATTGGCAACTATTGACGCCAGCTTATGGGTTTCGCCTTTTATGCCTTGCATGTCTTTTATGGCATACAGCCTTGCCCGCTCTTTGTTATACCATTGGTTGGCGCTTTTCAGACGTCTGCCGTCTACCAGAAACGCTGTGCCTGCGGTGCTTATCCCGGCTGCCAGGTTGTTCACGCCCAGGTCAAGGGCCAATGTTTCCGTTCCGTGAGATGCTGCAGTTCCCTCTGCTTCATAGACAAACTCCGCTTCAAGATAGCAGGCGTTATATTTGGGATTTAAACGCACCTCGCGTATGGACTTACCGGCTATTCGTTCCGGTACGCGAATCGATATCGATATATCGGGATGTTCCTTGGAAAACAGGCGAGACAGCGGTACTTGAAAGTATCCGTCATGAACAGCAATTGCGTTTGTGGAGCAGCATAGTTGGTAATAGCCGTCTTTTGGCAGGTATTTGGGTATGCTGACTGCCTCCGTCAGGTACTCGCCTTTGTTTGCTTTTTTTCTAAGCTCCAAAAATGATTTCATGGCTTCGTAAGCTCTTTGAAGTATCTGCTGGCTTACTCCGGCTTGTATGTATTTGTAGTTCTCATTTGTCTTGCATATGTGGTACAACTTATTATAGCTCAGCAGTTTGCCTGTATCGAAGAAATACTGCCTCAGTTCATATAAGGCAACGTTATACAGGTTTTTAGCGTACCTGTGGAGCATACACATAGCTTCATATTCTTGCTTTGTGAGCTTCTTAATCCTAACTTTTTGGGTTGCGAACATCGTTTCACCTCCTTTTAATGATCCTGACATTCTTCTATATAGCGCCGTATGGTATCCGCCGATACGTTTCCGGGTGTCCCTACGTAATAGCTCGGAGCCCAGAGGGTTCCCCTCCCTGTTTTTTGCGCAAGCTTGGGGAACATCATCAATACCCGCCTGGCTGACCAACCTTTCAACACTTTAATGATCTCGGCAGGTGAGTATTTTGGTGGTGCGGAGAGAAACAAGTGAACATGATCCGGCATTACTTCCAGCGCAATGATTTCCCAACCTTTTGACTGCGCCGCTGCCCTAAGCGATTCTTCAACCGCTTTGGCTATATCTCCTGTCAGAATCTTGCGTCTGTATTTTGGTATCCATACCATGTGATAGTTAATTAAATACGTTGCATGTCGCGTTGTTTTATATTCATTCATGTTTATATTATAGCACCAATCAGCAACCATGTACATATATTCTTTTAACGTGCGCTTTCATCCCCGGAATGAAATTCCGAGGTTTTCCCGCGCTTTACCTATAACTACGCTGATGCGCTATCGGTAACACCATTTGCGGCAAAGATTGGCTGGCCGGTAATTTTATGCGATACTAGGGCTGTTAAGGATGAAGTTAGAGCGGCAGTTAAAGCCGCAAACCTAACAGTTAATAGAGTTTTGGCTGTAGGAGGCACTGACACGGTATCGGATGCAGCTGTAAACAGCCTGTTTTTTGCACCTGAACCGGTCAGCAATAACCCATTAGTCCAGCAAGCCGAGAAAACTATCAAAAGCAAAGCGCCAAAAGCTGTGCATAACAAAGAGCTGGACGCCATTGCTCTTGGCTATGCAAAAGCTGTAGCTGCCGGCAAAGAAAACTATCACGACCCGAGATTTGGCGAAATAGCAGCCGGCAACACTTCTTACAGCATCAAAATTGTAACTGTTGAGAGCGGAATATACCGCGCCGATACAAAAGACATACTATCTGACATATCATCAAATGCTAGCTCTGATACGGTACAATACGGACTGGCTCTTTATTCGCAGAAAAACCAAACGCTGTTGGCAGCTGCGCTTACCGACAACGCTAACAATAAATCAAACAATCCATCCGGAAGCAAGCCGGTTTTCATAGTAAGAAAGGATCTGGCGCAAAAAATATTTGCCGAGATCAACAAGCAGCGCATAGCAGCCGGGGCAACAAAGCTTTCATGGAGTGAATCGCTTGCCGGCTGGGCAGAGGACGCAGCCAGAGACGCGGCGCAGTTAAAGGGCTGGAATATGGCGTATCCGGATTACGGCGGGGCTGTCATATATGGTGTCAGCGCGAGCGATATCAAAGATGCAGCCGACCAAATACTCAAGACCATACAGGATATAGGCACTATCCCGATGAAAGACGGCGTTGCAAGCACAGACGATCCCGACCGCATCCCGGCCAAATATCCGTATCCGCTTTTGCAGAACCCCGATTATAAAGAAGTAGGCATCGGGATATGCGAGAAGCAGTACATCGGCTCTGAATACGATATTGTAGCCTATTTCAAAAAATAGCTGCTTTTTTTGTATTTCAATTTCGCAGATGGTACAATATAAGTAGAAAAGAAAGGAGCGGATGTAGGATATGTTGCAAGAAACAGATCAATCAGCGGTTAGGGCAATTGTTGATGATATAATTGAACAAATAGTAAAGACATATCAGCCTCAAAAGATTATATTGTTTGGTTCATATGCCCGCGGCACTCAAAACCAGGATAGTGATATTGATTTGCTTGTCATTAAAGATACACAGGAAGATTTTATAACAAGAATAAGAAACGTCCGAAAAAGCCTATCATGTCCGCTGCCGCTTGACATACTGGTTTATACAAAGGATGAGATCGATAAGTTAAAAGATGAATGGTTCATAAACGATATATTAAAAGAAGGAATTGTGGTTTATGAGCAATAGTGCTAATCAATCTAAGGAATGGCTGGAGTTTGCCAGAAAGGATCTTGCTACTGCGGAACTTCTCATGGCAAACGAAGGGTTTCCTGAAATAATAGCTTTTCATTGTCAGCAAACAATAGAAAAGGCTTTTAAGGCGTATCTTGCACATGTAGGCCAACGCTTTCCAAAAACCCATGATATTCAGTATTTGTGCCAATTGTGCAGTCAGAGCGATCCGGTTTTTGGAAAATACAGCGATGATTGCGGCTTCGTAGGTGCGTTTTATATTGAAGCGCGGTATCCGATCGGAATACCTGTTAACGTTTCTGAAGCCGATGCTGAATACGCGCTTCAAATTGCTAAAGCAATATATGCTTTAATTAATGATTTAATACTGAAATCTATATAGAAGGAGCAAAAAGCCATGTTTAAAAACAAAATCTTCATAGCAATAGTTGTTATTGCGGTGGCTTTAGCAGGTGTAGGCACATGGTATGCGTACGACCGCCATCAGTCAGCGCTTGCGGCTGAAAAGGCCAAGCAGGAAGAGCTGGCCAAAGCCGAAGCGGAGAAGAAAGCCGCCGAGGAAGAAGCAGCCAAAACTGAAGCGGAAAAGAAAGCTACCGAAGAGCAGAGCAACTCTACAGTTGAACAACAACTCTCTGGTGCGAAAGAAATTGATGAAAGCCAATTATCTGACAAGGATAAAGCGTCTATAGAAGCTCTCCACAAAAAATACGGACCGGAAATAACTGCTATTACAAAGCTTATAGCCGACTACAACAGAGTACAGAACAGCAGAGATTACCGTACAGTTACCGGCTTAGAAGGAACTGAATATATGATACCTGGTACGGATTTCTATAATTGGTCTACTAGTTCTGAAACGGTATCCAACATAAAGAAAATTTATAAGGATAAAAAGCTTGTCAAAAAGTTTGACGGCGTTAATATAACGTATCTCGTGTTTACAACGCCTGATTTTTCCACGACTGTTTACAACCCCGAAAATCCTGAATACGCGTATGCCGAAGGCGAAACTATTTCCCATCAAATAGAACCGGTTGAAACTAAACCATCCGCTTCTTCCTGGGCTGTGGGAGTAAAAAAGGTAAACGGCCAATGGAAGATATATGCTGAAAAAAGCCTTGATTAGATTTTATCAAAACCCCGCGAGGGGTTATTTTTTTTACTGTTTTTTAGGAGGTGTTTTTATGGCAATTAAAAAAATCATGCCGCTGCTGCTTGCGGCGGTGCTTCTTTTCGGATTGTTTTCCGGGCCTGTTGCTTTCGCTGAAAAGACTTACCAACCCAACGAAGATGTCAATTTGAACCATAATCCCGAGAAGGATTCAAGCGGCAGCTCTAGTAGTGGTTCGAACAAGAGTTCCAACAGTGGGAGCAGCAAGTCCAACGAAAATACCAAGCCAGAGGAAGAAGTACGGTGGGGATACTACGGCCGAAGCGGTTCCATTACCGAAACTACAACACATACCGATCAGCAAACATTGTATTACCGCTGGTATCTTGCCTCAGGCCCGGGCACGATGACAGCGGTGTCAAGCGGCGCGCAGACAGCCGGCGACGGTTATCACGCCGGCAAGAACATTACTGCAAGATTCAGCGCTGTAGGCAATTATCTGGTTTATTCGGAGCAATGGATGAAAGATGTGAAAGTTACAACCACAACAACATATCATTACGACTATTATACACATTATCTATCTAACGACAATGGCGGTAGCGCTGAATATGTAAAAATACTTGTAAAAGACGGCACAACTACTACGCCCGGTGATCCTGATATATATGGACTTAAACCCCAGCCCCATTCTATATATATAACCAATCCGGACGATATAATAGATATACCGCCGAAGAATCTTCTGCAGACAACGGCTAATGTTACGTTTAATCGTCAATATCTGTATACCGAAAAAAATCTGGACGCCAAAACAGAAAAGCCGTTCGAAGTTGAACTGACATTTACGCTGTCGACTAACTCAAAGATAACGAACGTAGGCAAACCGTACCATCTGACTTCTCCCCGCCACAAGTGGCAAGGGTTCTGTTTACTTTCAAGTTTCTCCTGCACTCTCAGGCATAAGCCTTACAACATACAGGCACTGACTTGCTTCAACAGACTTTACTATCTATACACCCGACGGTGTATTGGCGATAGCTTAAGGCATTGAGTCTAAATCCCT